>Ga0233433_10002250_pt1 | contig 17134 bp, 11 predicted proteins | sample SI_122_August201_5_FD_179868 | JGI IMG/M metagenome (GOLD analysis project Ga0233433, IMG submission 179868) | Seawater microbial communities from Saanich Inlet, British Columbia, Canada - SI_122_August2016_100_MG | ecosystem: Environmental > Aquatic > Marine > Inlet | place: Canada: British...
ACTGATTCTCCCCTACCGTCTTCCTGTTATTACTGCAAAGCAGTTAGCAACCCTGGATGTGCTGTCCAACGGCCGATTGATCCTGGGTGCCGGAATTGGTTGGATGAAGGAGGAAGCCGAAGTGCTGGGTATGCCTTTTGATAATCGTGGTGCAAGGAGTAACGAGCAATTGGAAATTTTTCAATCGTTATTTACTGATGAAGAACCTGAATATCAGGGTGATTATTATCAGCTACCCAAAGTCAGGTTTGAGCCCAAACCTATCCAAAAAAACATCCCAATCTGGATTGGAGGAGATACCTCTATGGCATTTAAGCGGGTTGCAAAGTACGGCCAGGGTTTTCAGGCGGCATTTCAGCCCATTAGTCGAATTAGTGAAGAAATTGCAGAAATTAAGCAGTGTTGTGAAAATATTGGTCGAGACCCAACGGAGCTGACTTTTTCTGTAAGGATGTATCTTGACCCCATGGGTATCATGGAAAAAGAAAAATCACTCACTGGGAGCACAGAGCAAATACAAGCAACTGTAGCCCAGTTCGAATCAATCGGAGTGTCCCATATTCTCATCGACCCTGTTGCTCCGGGAGGGATTCAAGGCCGGCTTACGGCAGTGGAAAGCTTTATGGAAAGTATTGCGGATTGAATTCTATGCCTGCGGCAAAAAAAGCAATTGAGGTTGCAGATTGTTGTCTATATTGGCTGTGCTGGTGATTTTATTATGGGGTAAATGCTCTCGCATCAATCTTTGAACGGCGACGCATTGGCATGAACTTTCATTGCTTTGCTGCAATAAACATAGCTGGCAATGATCAATGGAAGTACAGAGAGGGTTAATAAAACTGATTCGTTTTGAAATAGCAGAAAATCGTAGGCGCCATGAAGACAGATAGCAATTGTGAGTCCTTTTAATCGAGTGATGGATTCGGAAGATGATTTTTCAAATTTTGCCTTGCCCACGTAATAACCCATGAAAATACCAAAGGCAGCGTGCATTGGCACAGCTGTGAATATGCGGACTATAGCTGTCCCCATACCACCCTGGGCTACATAGAATATGTTTTCAAGGGTGGCAAAACCTAGACTGATCATAACTGCATAGATAATGCCGTCGAAAGGCTCATTGAAAGCAGGCTTTCGATAAGCAAACAGGACTAAGACCAGATATTTGCCTAACTCTTCAAAGAACCCAACAATAAAAAATGCTGCCAGGAAGGCCGACGTAAGATCGGTGTCTGTGTCCAGGTCAAAGCCAAAGTGGTCGAGGAAGAAAGACTCGGCGATCGCTGCTGGGATGCAGGTGGCTGCTCCCAGGAAAAAACATTTTAGGAGTAGTCCCAGGGGCTCTTTTTCGTGTTTATCACGCCAATAGACATACAGAGCAATTGCCAGACCAGGTGCTAAAGCGAGAAGAAAAAGAATCATGTGCAGACTTTCCTGAAAATGTAGGGGAATTGCAACTAGACTAACCGTGTTCTAGAAACTCTATCCTAGAAAATATATTCAAGAAAATGTTTTGAGCATTTTCGAAATTACAGGGGAACCTTTGATACAAGCTGTTTTGCAATTTCGCAAAAATGAGGTTAAAACTTCTTTGTTTCGATGTTTGAAGATCACAGGCTTGCTGCAGCCTTCATTGATGAGGTAATCGATAAGCAATGATAAACCCCCGCAATATAGTGCTAATGGTCCTGCTGTTGTTTGGCAATAACAGTCGAGCGGCTGAGAAAGTTCTGATAGATACGGATCCAGGCGTAGACGATGCTTTAGCAGTAGTCTTTGCCTTCTCCTCACCAGACCTTGAAGTGGTTGGGTTGACCACTATCTTTGGAAATGTTGAGACAGATCTGGCGACTCGTAATGCGCTTCGGTTGCTGGACCTGGTCGATAGAGACGTTCCGGTTGCTGAAGGGGCGGTAAAGCCTTTGTATTCAAAAAAACTTCCAACACCTGATTTCGTGCATGGCAGGGATGGTTTTGGTGAGATCAACCTACCTGAGTCGGAAAGGCAGCCGTTGGCTGAGTCTGCCGCTGAATTTATCGTCAGGACAGTCATGGCGAGTCCGGGTGAAATTACCCTGGTGGTACTCGGACCGATGACTAATATTGCTTTGGCACTGGCTCTGGAGCCCGATTTGGCCAGTAATGTGAAAAGAGTTGTGGCGATGGGCGGGGTGCTACAGGTGATGGGAAATGTTTCCCCGGTTGCTTCGGCTAATATCCTTGGTGATGCACACGCGGCAGACATTGTTCTGGGAACGGATTGGAATGTAATTCTGGTACCGGCAGATACGACGCGTCAGGTGAGGGTTACAGATCAATGGCTGGCGCATGTTCGGGCCAACGGCGGGAAACAAGGTAGGTTCATTCATGATATTAGCCGCTTCTATCGTGACTTCTATCGACAAGGGGGGGTGACCGATGGATTTTATAATCATGACCCGACAGCGATGGCTTTTGTCGTCGACCAATCACTTTTCAAGACGGAACAGCGGGCCATTCGTGTTGTCACCGATGGTATTAGTATTGGTGATGTGGTGGCTGCAAAAGAAATGCATTATCAGGTCGCTGGGCCTTGGTTTGGTATTCCTTTAGCGACCATTACCACTGAAGTTGATGCAGACGGCGTTATGCAGATGTTGGAAGCCGCTCTCATTGAGCGTTAGCTAGTTCAGGAAGTTGTTTATGCTCCGAGCCCTTAGTTTACTGGCGAAAATTAATGAAGCCATCTGTGCAGCAGCAAGGAACCTAGCAGGGCTTCTTCTCGTTGCTATGCTCCTGGTTGTAGTCCTGCAAATCGTGTTTCGTTATGTGCTCAATGACTCGTTGATCTGGAGTGAGGAAATCGCCAAGGCGATGATGGTCTGGACGGCATTTCTAGTCGCGCCTTGGGCATACCGGGTCGGGGCAAATGTTCGTATTGAGTTGTTTATTACTGAGATGCCACCGCTTTTCAAAAATTTGTTAACTTTGGCGCTTAATTTAATGGTGTTTTGGATCATCGTTGTGTTCTTCTGGGAGAGCATCGGCTTCTGGCAGCGCGGTTTGATGGTACGTGCCGACAGTCTGCCGATTCAAGTTGCCTGGTTTTACTCTATTGTACCGGTGGTATTTTCTATGATGCTGCTTGTTGGTGCGGAGCAGCTGCTGCGTAATTTCCTGACCCTAAAGCATCCGAGTAAGGACTTCGACCTACCCGCTTTCGATGATGCTTTTGATTTAGAATAATCCGAGACCGCCTATGTCCTTAGCCTATTTCTGGATATTCCTTTTTTTGCTCGCCGCCAGTATGCCCGTGGTGTTCGCATTGTTGATTGGACCAGGATTGAGCCTGGCACTTGACGGTGAACAGGTGTTCTATAAAACCCTGTTATCGCGGCTTTATAATGGGTTGGATTCGTTTCCATTGATGGCTCTGCCTTTTTTCATCCTCGCCGGGCAGATTATGAATGCGGGTGGTATTACTCGATCCATTGTTGACTTCAGTCAGGCCATGATTGGTCATGTTCGCGGAGGTCTGGCACAAGTCAATATTGGCTCGTCATTGCTGTTTGCTGGCCTGTCTGGTTCTGCTGTGGCTGATGCCTCCGCGCTTGGGAAAATATTTATTCCGGCCATGCATCAGAATGGCTACAGTCGGCCGTTTGCAGCAGCGATCACAGCTGCATCGTCAGTTATCGGTCCAATTATTCCGCCTTCTGGCATTATGATCCTCTATGCCTTTATCATGAATGTGTCGGTAGCAGGACTGTTTGCTGCCGGTCTGGTCCCTGGGGTGATGATCGCTATCGGATTAATGGTCATGACCAATTACCTGGCCAGGAAGCGTGGCTATCCAGTGGCAAACCAACCTGTAAGCTGGCGTCAAAGGGGAGTGGCATTTCGTCGTACCCTGCCCGCATTATTGACGCCGGTGATTCTTCTTGGCGGTATTCTTGGCGGTGTATTCACGCCAACGGAAGCCGCTGCTGTGGCTGCGGTATATGCGATCCTGGTGTCGGTATTCTATCTGCACACTTTGCAATTGAAATCGTTGTTCCGCATATTTGTGTCATCAGTTGCGCAGTCTGGCATTGTGCTGTTGCTGGTTGGAGCCTCGGTTGCGTTCGCCTGGATTATTACGGTCTCTGGACTGGCCCATACCGTCGCCGATGGTATGGCCAGTATCAGTAACAATGTACTGGTATTGCTGTTCCTGCTTAATATTTTCCTACTACTGATCGGCATGTTTCTAGATGCCGGGCCTGCAGTGTTGGTGCTTGGTCCGGTCCTTGGGCCCATGTTTATCAGCCTGGGAATCGATCCATTGCATTTTGCAGTAGTGATGTGTGTCAATGTGACGGTCGGGCTGGCAACGCCACCGATGGGACTGGTGCTGTTTGTTAGTTCAGCTGTCTCCCGGGAAAGGGTAGAAACCATCGCTGTGCATATGCTGCCGTTTTTGTTGGTGGAAGTTCTGGTTATTTTCCTGATCACCTATTTCCCGGTTCTGTCCCTAGCATTGCCACGCTGGCTGGGATTCGCATAGTGTTGGGCAGATGACCAGGCAACAGTTTTTACTCAGTCTGTTTTTGTTGATCACGGTCTGCTGCCTGGTAGGTATTCTTAATTCGGCCAGTGGACCACAAATGAATCATAAGATTCGTGTTTCCCTGCTCGGCACGTCGGACGATGAGGACTATGATGGCGCACTGGCTTTCAAACACTATGTGGAGACCAAGAGTGGCGGTGCTATAGGAGTCCAGTTGTATCCTTCAGGACAATTCTGTTCAGCGGAAAGAGAGTGTCTGGAAGCACTTCAGGCCGGAGTGCTACAGGTTTTTATGTTCACAACGGGTGGATTTGGAAGTGTCTACGGGCCGGCACAGGTCCTGGACCTACCTTACGCCTTTCGTGATGATGCAGTAGCCGAGTGTGTACTTGATGGTCCAATTGCAGAGTTACTAAGTCAAACGATCCTGGAGGCAGATCTGGGTATTCGATTGATGACAGTGTCCAACACCGGCGGTTGGAGGAACTTTGCCAGCACGGATCGACCTATTCTTACCCCAGAAGATGTCAGGGGGCTAAAGATTCGAACGATTACAGCGCCACTGCAGCAGGAACTGGTTCGTCGCCTGGGCGGTAATCCTACTCCCATCAGCTGGCCTGAAGTCTACCCTGCCCTGGCTACCGGAGTGGTTGATGCAACCAAGAATGGCATTCATGATATTGTCAGCATGCAACTGCACGAACAGATTAAGTATGTGACCTTGGATGCTCACGCCTATATGGGCGGCTTGTGGTGGTATTCTGAGAAGTCCTGGCAGCAGCTCCCCGAATCCTTGCAGACAATCGTATTAGAAGGATTTGCTGAATTGAAAACGACTACCCGTATGGCAATCAGGCGCTGGGAAACAGAATCTTATATCACCTTCCAGGAGTCAGGTGGAACGCTGCATGTGCCGAGTGCAGACCAGCGCAAACTGTTCAAGCAAGCGGTTGTTGGAATGCGGCAATGGTATGTCGACACCTATGGCGAGAAGTGGTTAAAGCGTTTTGATCAGGCTGTGCATCACTGTGAGTCCGGATGAGAGTGTGATATTTTGGTGATGCGGGCGCTGGGAGTTATCTCGGTTAGTCTTGGGTAGAAAGTTATGATGATAATGTGGTCTCATATCGGTGTTCGATTGCGCAGAATAATTTAAGAGAGTCGTTTCTATATTTCAGCAGGCTATCAGCCGGGGAGTTTCAGTCCATGAAGGGGATTATGCAGAGGGTCAGTCTTTTTTTGTTGTTAGCGATAGGATGTTCGGTAGCTGCCGGGGAAACCACAATATTGCGGTGTGACCGCATGATAGATGTTACCACGGGGGCCTTATTGAGGAACCAGATGATCACTATTGTTGATCAGAAAATAGACAGTATAAATACTTTTAATGCTCCGCAGTCTGATACAGACGTGGTTCATCTTAAAGACATGACCTGCCTGCCCGGGTTAATGGATATGCACGTGCATTTGATTTCAGAAACAGGGCCGAGTAATTACTCTAATCAGTTCAGGCTCGATCCAGCAGATTATGCCTTTGGTTCAGTGAAATACGCGGAGCGAACATTGATGGCAGGGTTTACCCTGGTTCGCGATCTGGGGAGCGCGGATAACCTGGCGATCAGTTTGCGTAATGCCATTAACCGGGGTGATATCCGTGGACCCAGAGTCCTTGCGGCAGGTAAGAGCCTGGCGACCACAGGCGGGCATGCAGACCCAACGAACGGCCGTAACAGTAGGCTACGGGGTGATCCCGGGCCTGCACAGGGCGTCGTAAATGGAGCCAGTGATGCCGCCAAGGCGGTTCGTCAGCGGTATAAGGAGGGTGCTGATCTGATTAAAATAACCGCGACTGGCGGTGTATTAAGTCAGGCTAAAAATAGTCAGAATCCCCAGTTTCAGATGGATGAGCTGGAAGCTATTGTCCAGACCGCGAAAGATTATGGTTTCAAGGTGGCAGCACATGCTCACGGTGCTGAAGGCATGAAGCGAGCAGTGCGTGCCGGGGTGGATTCAATTGAGCATGGAACTCTTATGGATGCTGAGACCATGCGACTGATGAAAAAAAATGGTACCTATTACGTACCAACAATAATTGCTGGCAAGTTTGTTGCGGAAAAAGCCGAGATCGAAGGGTATTTTTCGGACCTGGTTCGGCCTAAGGCACGAGCCATTGGGCCCATGATCCAGGATACATTTGCGAAGGCTTATAAGGCAGGCGTGCGTATTGCCTTCGGTACAGATACGGGTGTGTCAGCACATGGTGATAACTGGAAAGAATTCGTCTATATGGTTGAGGCCGGTATGCCTGCTATAGAAGCTATTCAGTCTGCCACGATTGTAGCTGCTGATCTAGCTGATAAGGCGGATATTCTTGGCAGCCTGGAGCCGGGGAAGCTAGCCGATATTATTGCCGTCAATGGTAATCCGCTTGAGGATATCGAGCGCATGGGTGATATTGGCTTCGTCATGAAAGACGGCGAAATATATAAACATGCAAAGGTTTATTAGGTTGTTTCAAGGGGGTAGAGTCGCGACGGTTATTCTATTTAGTAGAAGTTGTATTACCGATTCGTACGGAATGAGGGGAGAGGCAGAGCGGCCCACTAAAATTCATTTGCGGCGCCGGAAATGTGATCCCGGCGCTAGTCAATGTGGTCCCTTTTAATTAAAATTGCCTAAAGATTAAGCAGGTCAGCCATCATTGATTCGCTCATGATTGCTTGATCCGAATTGGTTATCGGCGTGTCAGTGTTGGGATAAATTTGTACAGGTTTTTAGGCATGTCATCGCCATTTCAAGAAAGTAGCACTTGCTCAGATTCGAAATCCGAAGCACTGCAGTAGGTGGAGAATATGGTCGACAGGGCTTGTCATTATGAAGGACCCTTGCATGCTTTTTCTCCAAATGCTGGTATGAAGGTGGTTTTGCCGAGTAATTCGAAAGCCCAGATATAAAAAACCTGAAGCGAGAGGAATATAGGCTAAACAGGGCAGAAATGGCTTATTAGCGCAGATATTCTCCTGCTCTAGCAGGATGCTTAAAAGGCCGGATCGCCTGGTGTGGAATGAGAACAAGCAGGCCTGTTAGCTTATCCGTTAGCCTAAACATTTTGTGGCATGACTATTGTTTTACCTCGTATGTTCCGCAATCCCTTCATAAGCCTTTTATTGAATTAAGTCAGTCTCGTGACCTGTACTTTGAAGATCCGGAGGTTGATATCATTGGTTGAACCGATTAACCCCGTTATGTCCGGACACTTGAATTGAGTGTTGTCCTCCCCAGGCGATCCCCCTTGCTGTAAAAGAGATCAGGGGTGATTGGTCCCATTCGGCTTTGGCGACAGGGTTTCACTAATCCGGATCGCAGAAGGGGTATTCTTTAACCCTGTTTACTACTAAACCTGCTTGTCCAAAAACCTGTCTGGTGTGTTCAGTGTGCATTTAGCAGGAAATAGATAGCAGGCAGCCAGGCCAGCAAGTGATGCTGACGTGACTGCCTGATGATTCTTACTTGATACTAAACTGGCCTTTAAATTATGAGGAAGAAGGAGTTCTTCTAATAACATAGCCATTCCAAGCCTGCGCCGGCTGTGGGTTGCAGGTGGCAACTTCATCGAACATGGCAAGTACTTCCTGGCCCTCCTCAGAAGCTGCAAAATCAGCTGAGGATGCTTCACCTTCCTCGGCTGTCTGCCACAGATTGACCCAGTTAAAGTTGGCGGGATATTCTGGCAGTGGCTCAAAGTCTACTGCGCCGATCCTGAAGAAATAACTGCTGTCCGGGTTCGCTGCGGCAATGCTATCCAGCAGCGGCAGGTAGGTTCCTCTGACTACCCTGCGTAAATCAGCGGCACCTTGACCTTCGTTGAAGCTACATAGCTGGTTAGTCAGATAATAGGGAGATTCGGCGCTAGCAAAACCAGCAGGCATATCTCGCGGTATATAAGCTGTGGTTCCAAACCGGTCTATGCCCGTTTGGCTGCCGCAGTTCAGCACATCAGGATGCATTTCTTCCATTTTTTGTTGGCCATTAGCTGCAACGTAGTCAGCCCAGCCTGCTTCCATAGTTGCTTTGTCAGCCCAGTTCAAAACCCACATGCCGTCGAAATTCGGGTCTTCCCAGCCTCGTGGAACGTAAGCGAAAGCCGCATTCACTTTATGATCGAGGCCATCGATCATGATATTCCAGTCCTTTACCATGGCCTGGTAGCTTTCGCTGGAAAAATTTTCCCCCTGTTTGCACCACAGGTATTCGTAGTAGGCATCCGGCTCATTAGGTGGATAGGCTTCAGTCGATACAGCCTCACTCTGGGTAGCAGGAGCCGCGACGACGGCTTCTTCTTCCTGGGCGCAGCCAGCAAATAGAAATGCAAAAAGTATTAATAAGCTAAATCGTTTCATATAGATTTCCTTTTTAGGTGGCTGTATCAACCAATCAGTATTTAGTGGAATAAAAATATTAGTTCTTTTGATACCAATTTGAAAGAAGTTGTGGACAAATATTTTCTTCCCAGGCCGCGAGATGAAGATCCTTTTCTGGTTTAGTTCAGAGAAAGACATTTAATCAGTGTTGGCGCAGACCGCCCTATTAGAAAAGGGTTTATTGAGGAAAGCCGTGTTTCGGTGTGGTGGGCCTGGGGATTAAGTCAGCGGTAAGGATCAATCACAGGAACGCCTATACAGGCATTGCATATCTTCACTTTGAGACGAATCGATACTTTGATAACAACCGCTTTCATAGCTTAGTTCGACTACCGGTACGGGCATGCTTGCCCGGAAGTTTAAAATCAGTGCTATTTTCCGGATTTGTTGCCGGTTCAGCATTTTTTGGACTGGGAAGTGATAACTCAGGCGTTCAGGGTAGGAAAGTGATCGCTTACTGATGCTCTGGCTCCAATTAGTTGAGTTTAGGATGTTTCACCTATGGATGGTCGGCAGATTTTGCCAGCAGTCGATGAACGGTAAATAATACTAGCGCTGCAATCAGTAGCATCAGCCACCAGGGAGCTCCATAACCACCGGGTAAGGTACCAATCAACAAGGCAACAGCGCCAGTTAATGCCGCATAGGGTAATTGTGTGGTCACGTGATCCATGTGGTCGCAGCCGGTTGCCAGCGAAGACAGCACGGTTGTATCAGATAGTGGTGAGCAATGATCCGCCCAGACAGCGCCACACAGTACGCAGGCGATGGAAGAATATAATATATGCAGGTGCTCGGAATTTGCCATGCCGTTGATTTCCAGTACCGCCCAACACAAGGGAATGACTAGAGGCATAAGGATCGCCATGACACCCCAGCTGGATCCAGAAGCAAACCCTGCGATGGCTGCCAGAAAGAAAATAACAGTTGGTAATAGTTGGGGTGAAAGGGCATCTCCAAGCAGCGAAATCAAATAAGAAGCGGTCTGCAGAACACTGGTTACGTCGGCGACTGCCCAGGCCATGACCAGTAATACAAGGCCTGTCAGCATGAACCGAGCGCCAATGACCCAGGCTTCAACGGTTTCATTTAATGTCAGCAGGCCCTGGCTCAAGGTAATAAGGAAGGCCGCCAGACATGCCAGCAGAGATGCCCAGATGAGTACCACATAGGCATTGGCGCTTCCGATGATATCCTGTAGAGAATCGCCTTCACCGCTGATATACATACCGCCAATCACGCCAATCACCAGACTGCCGATGGGAACCAGGGCATTTATCGCGCGGCAGGGAATCGCTGGTTTCTCCTGAAAATCGTCCATCTGACGGTCATTGCTTTGGTTGGAATCAGTACGTGTTACGGCACCAGTGTCGCGTGCCCGTAGCTCTGCTTTATACATTGGACCAAAGTCCTTGCCGGAGAGAACGATGAGAAAAACGAAAAATAGCGCCAGGAATGGGTAAAAGCTGAAAGGAATGGATTGTAAAAACAGGCTATAAGCACTTTGCTCTATTCCGTCTAGGTGAGTGATAGCCTCTTCAATCAAGCTAACTTGAAAACCGATCCAGGTGGTGATCACAGCAATGGTTGCCACGGGTGCTGCAGTGGAATCAACCAGATAAGCCAGTTTTTCGCGGGAAATCTTCAGGTTGTCACTCACCGGCCGAGTTGCATTACCGACAATCATGGTATTGGCATAGTCATCGAAAAAAATGCCCAGTCCGAGTAATGCGATCACTGTCTGGCCGCGCCGTGGAGTGCGGGCGATTGGTAACACTAAATTGACGATACCGACCATGCCGCCGTTACGAGATACGATGCCTACCATCCCGCCGATGAGTAGGCTGAACAGAATAATTGCGCCGTGATCGGGGTCGGTCATGGCGTTGAGTACATAGACCGTCATGGTCTCAAACAGGCCCTGCACAGCTCCTTGCCAGGTCAAGCCATTGATGGCCCATGCGCCGACTAATAGCCCGGCAAACAGGGACGGGATGACCGAACGGAGGATGAAAGAAAGCAGAATTGCAACCAGAGGTGGCATTAACGAAATCCAGGCTGGGATGACATTAACGGACTTGCGGGCGATGACAGAGTGGTCCTGAATGACGGTTATCTCCGCTGTTCCTGAGTGGGCCTGTGAAAACGCTACGGGCTCAAGCGGCGAGACTTTTTCTATGACAGCAATAACTTCATTGTTAACGGCGACACTGTAGGGTCCGTCGGATAGGCCCTTGACGCTTAGTTGGGCTTTGACGCCTGTCAGCATGATAGGCGGTGATTCGATGGATATTTGTTGCGCTAACGCGGGAGACAGATCAAAGATTAAAATAATGATTAGGCTATAGATAATCCTGTTCATTGTATTACTCCCTTTGCCTGTCTTTTTGATTGTTAAGTCTGGGCCTCGGACAGAAATTGCTGGTCCAATTGCCCGTGCCTGCGCTATTGAATTCTATACTGGCATTACCCCAACATGAAAAATAGTTATTTTTTTTCAGTCATTAGGCGATCCATAAACAGGTCCGGTTTTCAGGTCATTGACTGTTTAGATATTCCTAGGCGTGTTTCTATCGAGCGGTTATAAGCGAGCTTATGCCGCTTTGGTTATTGAGCGGGTCTGGTCTGTGCCTGGCCGGAGAATAGGAAATAGGCAGTAGCTTGAGCTATTTTATCCAGGGCCACGAACAGGGGCTTATTGATAACAAGGTGAAATATTTCCGTGAGAATCAGCGACGGTGCTTTTTAAGCTCTATAACCAGCGTATTGGTAACGCGTAAACCGCAAAAGGACTGACTCAGGAGAACATAAGTGAAGCGGGTCGGGACTGTTATGGGTAGGTTTGCTGTAAGCCATCTGGAGCGGTAAACCGGCCAGGCTATTCCCGATAGCTATGAATAGTATATGCTGGAGGCTCATTTTTCTGCTGTACTCCAATATGACACTGGAAGCTGATTATTTGATTGTTGGAGCGGGAGCCATGGGAATGGCTTTTGCTGATGTTCTGGTCCATGAAAGCAATGCAACAGCAATTATAATTGATAAACGTGACCTGCCTGGGGGACATTGGAATACTGCTTATCCTTTTGTGACTCTGCACCAGCCTTCGGCTTTTTATGGTGTTAATTCTATGACGCTAGGCCAGAATCGAATTGATTCTGACGGTTGGAATGAGGGCCTCTATGAGTTGGCGACAAACAGTGAGGTCTGCCATTATTTTCAGCGGGTTATGGTAGAAAAACTGCTTCCAAGCGGCCGGATTCAGTTTGTTCCAAATGCTGAACTGACCAGTGATGGCAGCGTGGTGTCGACCGTGACAGGGCAGGTCATCGAACTGGACGCGAAAAAAATAGTCGATGCCACTTATATGAAGGTGCAGGTTCCCGCAATGCGTCCGCCTGATTTTCCAGTTGCCGACGGGGTTAGCTGTGTACCCGTCAATGGGCTCCCCGACATGGCCGGACCAAACAGGAGCTATGTCATTATCGGTGCCGGTAAAACCGGTATGGATGCCTGCTTATGGTTGTTAGGCAGGGGGGTTGATCCCAAGCATATCCGTTGGATAATGCCGCGCGATTCCTGGCTACTCAATCGTGAATTTATTCAACCGTTTAAGTTGAGTGAACGTACTGCAACAGGCTTTGCCCATCAGATGCAAGCGTTTGCCCATGCCCCGGATGTGACAGAGTTGTTCGGGATATTGGAAAATGCAGGTCAGCTTTTGCGAATTGATCCGGGGCAGGCTCCTAGCATGTATCGCTGCGCCACGGTAACGCAACTGGAAATTGAACAGTTGCGACGAATCAAGCAGATTATTCGTAAAGGTCGGGTGACTGCTGTGATGCCCGGACATATCAGCCTGGAACAGGGCAGTATGAATATTGGTGAAGATAGTATTTTAATTGATTGCACCGCGGATGGGCTGGCTCATCGACCTGCCAAGCCGATATTTAGTGGCCAGCAAATTACCCTGCAGTCAGTACGAACCTGTCAGCAGGTCTTTAGTGCTGCTTTTATAGCCCATATTGAAGTTACCAAGGCAGATGAAGATACAAAAAACGAGATTTGTACACCCGTACCTCACCCTGATACAGAAATTGACTATCTGAGAACCTCCCTGGGTAATGCAAGAAATGGTGCGGCCTGGGCAAGCGATCCAGAAATAAGTAGTTGGCTGACAGCTTCCCGACTGGACGGATTCAGTCAAGCGGGTATAGAGCCACCGGCTCCGACAGACGAACAGCAGGCCCTTGGCCGTAAGGCTTTGCAGAACCTGCAGCGTTTTGTATCAGAGTCTGAAACCAGCTTAGTGTCGTCACCTTGATTGCGCTAGTGCGACCCACCTCTCGCAGTTGGCGAGATCACCTGTTGTGCGGTTGTTTGAGAAGCGCTACCTTAATGAAGTTGTTGCCCTGGCTCCTCGGTTAGACTGCTACAGGCCAGTTTGAGTTGGAGGCTATGACAGGAGTTCCATCTCAATTGAGTTGATTGAATCTTTTAACGCTCTCGACAGTTGCTCAGGTCAGGGTAACTGACAAAGGAGCTTTGATGCGATATCAAAACATAATTCTTTTTGCGCTAATCCTGGTCTCAGCGATGACTGTGCTGTTAGCTGGGCCAGTAATCAGCTTTTTCATTCCTGTTATGCACGCAGAATTGGGTATCCCTTTGTTCTATTTTGGTGTGGCTATGTCAGCGCGACAGCTCGCTTTTGCGTTTGCCAGTCCATTTATAGGGCGCGGCATTGACCGCTTTGGAGCCAGGCCAATGTTATTGGGGGTTAGCGTTATAGCCGGCGTGGTGGTGTTTTCACTTAGTTTTGTTGAAAGCCGATGGGACCTGGTGCTGCTGATCGGGTTACTTGGATTGATCGGCCTGCAAGGTGCCGGGGGAGATTTATATGGTTCTGTTGTCGTAGCCAAGTGGTTCAAGCAAAATCGGGGACGTGCCATGTCAATTATCTTCATTGGTATGCCTGTGGGGATCTTCTTTTTCACCCCGTTAACGCAATATGTTATAGCTGAGTCTGGGTGGCAGTTTGCCTGGAAGGTTTTCGGGATAAGTGGTGCCTGTCTGATGTTTTTAGGGTCGGTTCTTCTGCGACCGGCACCTAAAGAGCCTGACTCACCAGGAATTACTGATGCAGTTGCGGGTGCTAGCCAGCAGATGCAATCGAGCCATCAATGGACTCGATCGCAGGCAGCGCGAACTTCGGCTTTCTGGAAGATTTCCATTAGTTTTGGAATTTTGATGTTCACCATCAGTACCGTCGCCATGTTCAGGGTGCCTCATTTTATCGATCAAGGTTTGGCTGCTGAATGGATTGCTGTGGCTTTTTCGACTGAGGCGGTGATCAGTGCGATGGTAGCAATACCCGTTGGCCTGCTTATTGACCGCTATCCGATTCGCTATCTTACGGCGATTGGTTATTCTTTTGCTATTGTGATGCTGTTGTTAACCATCTACACCGACACGAGAACTGAACTATTCATCGCTACGGCGTCATTTGGGCTCGGTGCGGCGAGTGTGATTATTATGCAGAATGCGATCTGGCCTGCTTACTTTGGTACAGAAAATATTGGTTCGGTGCGCGGATTAGCCATGCCAGTTACACTGATATTCGCAACTTTAGGTGCCCCTGCTGCCGGCTGGATACGCGATACCACAGGCTCATTTGTACCCATCTGGTGGTTTAGCATCTGTGCCATGATCATTAGTATTTTACTGATATTGTCGGCTAAACCACCCGTTTTAAGTGATGACAGTTAAACCTATAACCTTAGAAGCAGTAATGCTTCTTCCTTGGAGATGAATACGAACTGAAAGCGACGCATAACAGACTAAGGATTATAAATGCGGTAGGGGAGCGCGAAAAGTTTTGTTGGTAGAATCTGTAATCAATAAGGCCTCTTAAGCTAAAACGAGAGTTTAATGGTATAGTTAGGACCGGTTACTTCAACCGAGAAAGACGGACAGCGTCGTTAATTCGACAAGAATTAATTGCTTAATAAAACAACTTCAAAGTATTTTCGAACCGAAAGTGAATCAGACGCCATCAAAAGTAGAACTAGATAAGGTAGTTGCCTTCTACAATAAAGGCCAATTAAAAGAGGCCTTGCTGTCAGGCCATGAATTAGTGGCCAGATATCCTGATTCATCGATGTTGGAGAATATATTAGGTGTGCTCTATGCAGCATCAAAGCAATTCAACGACGCGCTGCTTCATTATGATAATGCGCTGCGATTAAAACCAGACTACCCGGAAGCGCTTAATAATAAGGGCAATACGCTGAATGAACTGGGGAATTATAATGATGCCCTCAGTTGTTTTGAAAATGCATTGCGAAAAATGCCTGATTATGCGGAAGCCCATAATAATTTAGGTAGCCTGCTTCACAACATGGGTGAGCTAAAAAAAGCTCAGGGATATTATCAGAACTCAATTGACCTAAAACCAGACTATGTTGAGGCTTATAATAATCTAGGAAACGTCTGTGCTGACCTTAATCAACCTACCTTAGCACTTCAGTACTTTGCCAAAGCCTTAAGAATTGACCCGAATTTTGTGCAGGCTTATAACAGTATTGGGCATACTTTGCGCCTCCTGGGAAGACCGGCAGACGCCATTACCAGCTTCGAAAAAGCCATAGCCCGGCGGCCAGTTTATGCAGAGGCTTTCAACGGACTGGGGGCTACTTTGAATGATATGGGGCTTCATGCAAAAGCGGTTGAGAACATCCGCAAAGCTATCGACATTAAGCCAGATTTAGCAGCAGCGCATAGTAACCTGGGTAATGCATTGAGTGATCTTGGTCACCATGAAGAATCCATTGACTGCTATAGCAGGGCTATTGCTCTCCAACCTACCTTTGCAGAGGTGCACAATAACCTAGGTAATTCGCTTTGCGAGTTCGGTCGCTATGAGGAAGCAATTTCCTGTTTTGATCGTGCCTTGGAGTTAAAGCCAGAATTTGCCGAAGCCCATAATAATCTCAGTCGACTGAAGAATTACACATCACATGACCCACAGTTGGCAGAGATGATAAGGAGAATTGATATCCCGGCCTTGCCGGACAATGAGGTGATGCATTTGAGTTTTGCGTTAGGCAAGGCTTATGAAGACCTTGGCGAACTAGAGAAGGCATTTAGGTATCTGGAAACAGGAAATCGACTGAGAAAGCAATCGTTTGCCTATAACATTCAGCCAGAAAAAATTCAGTTTGAGCAGATTAAGAAGCTGTTTAATGCGGTCAATGCTGCCCGCATCAGAGAGACTCAATCGATTCAAGTAGCCTCAGGCCCCCAACCGATATTTATTGTTGGTATGCCACGTTCAGGAACGACCCTCACGGAGCAGATTTTAGCCAGCCATTCGCAGGTATTTGGTGGGGGCGAGTTAGAAACATTGGGTCGGTTATTAAATTCTGCTGTTAAGGATGTTTCAGATTCTGGTGGAGATTCCATTGCAACAGATAATCTCATGATGTTGCGAGATGAATATCTATCAGAGCTTGAAACGCTTAATACTAGCAAGATGCTAATAACAGATAAGATGCCGCCGAATTTTAAGTGGGTAGGGTTTCTTCTGTCTGTTTTTGACCAGGTCAAGATAATCAATGTCCAAAGAGAACCGGCTGCAAGTTGTTGGTCAATGTTCAAACTTCAGTTTAAGGGCCATCCGTACACCAATGACCTCAAAGACATAGCAGCGTATTACAATCTTTATTTAGATCTTATGGCATTTTGGAGGAATGAATTTCCCAATCAGATTTACGATCTAAATTACGAGGCACTGACTCGCAACCAGGAACAGGAAACTCGCGGTTTACTAGATTATTGCGGCCTTGATTGGGAACTCGATTGTCTTAATTTTTACGAAAATAAACGTCCGGTGAGAACACCGAGTGGTAGGCAGGTACGCCGAAAAATGTATCAGGGCAGTTCGGAGGAGTGGCGTAAATATGAAAAACAGCTACAGCCTATGTTAGCTGCCTTGGCTGATCGAAACCCCTAATATCTGAGCTGTCAAATTGACAGGTAGGGTATACTCCCGGTGTTTCTGAAGCACAGACAATAAAGGATCACAGTATAGTTCGGCGTTCTTTTTGGCCGAGGATTCGATTTGCCTGATTGCCGATCAGAGCTTAATGAGACAATATTTCCCTGGGATCACCCTATCCGGTCA
>Ga0233433_10002256_pt1 | contig 17109 bp, 18 predicted proteins | sample SI_122_August201_5_FD_179868 | JGI IMG/M metagenome (GOLD analysis project Ga0233433, IMG submission 179868) | Seawater microbial communities from Saanich Inlet, British Columbia, Canada - SI_122_August2016_100_MG | ecosystem: Environmental > Aquatic > Marine > Inlet | place: Canada: British...
GGAGAATTCTGCGGTAATCGAATGTATGGTTACACCGGGGTTCTGTCCGTGTTTTTATAGCATCATCGTCTCAGCCGCGCGGCCACCAGAGGAGCCGCTCAAAAGGGGTGGTTCGTTATGTATCGATTGTTTGTCGGCTTGGCTTTACCCGACGATATCCGTGAACAGCTTGCCCGCTTTAATCATGGTTTGCCCGGCGCGCGCTGGGTTGCTCCTGAGAACACCCACTTAACGCTGCGGTTTATCGGTGACGTTGATCGCTACACCGCCGCCGACATCGACAGCACGTTGCAGGCCGTGAACACCGATGCCTTTGAATTTTGGCTAACAGGTCTGGGTGTCTTCGGCCAAGGCCGCAAAACGCGGGCCCTTTATGCCCAGGCCGATGCCTCGTCGGGTCTCGCCCATCTCCAAGCCAAAGTTGAATCGGCGGTCGTGCGTGCTGGGCAGCCGCCGGAACCGCGCAAGTTCAGCCCCCATGTGACGGTGGCGCGATTCCGTTCGCCCAATCCCGACCGCGTCCAGGCCTTTGTCGAACATAATGGTTTGTTTCGTGCCGGCCCTATTGCCGTTAACCGTTTCGTCTTATTCGAAAGCCATATGGGTAAAGGCGGGTCGATCTACGAGGAATTAGCAGACTATCCGTTACGCCTTCGCGAGACTCGCGCGCTTGAATCCGAGCGTGTAGCGCCCTAAGGGCTGAAATAGCAGCAAAATCAGCTTGGTTAGCCTCGTTCCTTGACCTTCCATTGGCCGGAACCTGTTATACTATCCATAGATGCGACAATATTGTCGCCGCCTTTATGACTGCCGAGGAGTTAATCTCATGCGTGCCTTGTCGCCTCTCTTTACCTCTTCTTGCGCGGCTGTGTTTTGTAGCGCTGTGGCGTTCTCCGGTGCCTCTTTGGCGCAAGAGATGGATCATTCTCAAATGGATCATTCTCAGATGGACCATTCCGGGCATGAGATGAGCCAAGAGGATTACCGCATCCTTCGCGAAAAGGTCATGCAATACAAAACCATGTCCGACGAACAGATCATGGGCAGCATGATGATGATGCCGCCAACCTATGAGCGCTATGTCAGCGACGCGTCTGTTACTGACGATCTCGGGGTCATTGTTCTCGCCCATGGTGCAGGCGAACCTGGCGACACTTTTTTCGCCAAGTCTCTTGATCAACTTGCCACCGATTACCCCACATCGATCGGCTTTGGTATGGCCATGATGAACGGTGACCACCTCCAATCGGCCGTCGACAATCTCGCCGAAGCGGGTGCTAAGCGGATCGTCGTTGTCCCTGCCGCGTTGTCCGCGTCCGGTTCCGTCTATGAGCAATGGGCCTACTATTTTGGAGAGCGTGAAGAAGCCTCTTACCTGCCGGCGCCACGGGTCAAACAAACTGTCCCCGTAACGCTCGGTGCACCGCAGTCTAGCCATGAACTGATCACCGATATGCTCATCGAACACGCGATGGAAGTGGTGAAAGACCCAAAAAACGCCTTGGTTGTCATTCTTGGTCATGGTCCAGAAAAGTACGAAGACAATGTGTTGGAATTGGCCGTGCTTGATATCCATGCAGACCGCATGAAAGCGAAAGGCCTATTTGCCGATGTCCGCTCTTACAATCTGCAAGACGATGCACCCAAGCGCATCCGCACAAACAACGTCAATGTGATGCGCAGTTGGATCGATAATGCCGATGCCTATGGCCGGGAAGTTGTTGTGGTCGGCTATCTGCTGTCGACGCGCGGTATCCAAGCCAATATTGCGAACGACTTTGAAGGTTTGACCTACACGTTCAATGAAAAAGGCCTCTCCTCCAATCCCAATTTCACAAAATGGATTGAAGCGGGCGTTCGTGAGTTCGCTGGCGACATGTAAGCGCCCTGTCTAAGTAATTTTGCGACGGCCGGACCATCAGGGTTCGGCCGTTTCTTTTTGAGAGGCTCCTATGACCGCATCCCGTGAAAAACTAATTGCCCGTGCGACAGCCTATTTCGCCGACGTTGATCGCTTTGATACGGATGCCATTCTTTCTCACCTTACGGACGATATCGTCCTAGAGGTCCCGACGGGTGGTGTGCGCAAAGAGGGCGTTGCGGCTGTGCGTGAAACATACGTCAAACGCGCTGGAATGGTGCGCGAGTCCTGGCATGGCGATTTTATCTTCACTGCTGACGAAGACGCTGGCCGGCTGGCCATCCGCCTCGCTGTTAAGCGGACTAACAAAGATGGCTCTGCCGTCGAGATGGACAACCTCACCCTTCTATCCTTTGAAGGTGACAAAATTTGTGCGGTTGCTGTTTGGATGAGCGGCGAGAACTCACTGACGTAAGTTAGACGCCATAACGTCGTAGCGTCTGTTCAACCGAGACGACATAATTGCCGCCGAACAGACGGACATGCACCAGCAACGGATAAAGATTGTATAGGTCGCGTCTGGCTTCAAAGAAGTCGGGGTTGATCGGTCGATGCTCGTTATAGCGGTCAAAGAACGCATCGCCGAAGGTGTTGAACAGGGTCGCAAAGGCCAATTCAATTTCCGGGTCGGCGTAGTAAATAGCCGGGTCGACAAAACCAGCGATCCGCCCCTCCCGGCACAACACGTTGCCGGTCCACATGTCACCATGGATGAGCGACGGTGTATCCGGTTCCGCAAGCCAACGGTCTAACCGTCCGCACAGCGTTTCAATGCGTGAGACTAAAGCCGCAGGCAGGCGTCCGGCTTGATGCGCGTCCTTCGCCATATGGAGGAGTCGGTGTTCAGCGAAAAAGGGCACCCAGTGTTTCGATTGCGGGCTCGGTTGATGCACGCCACCAATCAGGGTGTCGCGCTCTAAGCCAAAGGCGTCGCCCGTCACTGCATGAAGTGTCGCGAGATGGTCTGCGGCGTCTTGCTCTACCGATGCCGTAATGCCGCCATCAGTTTCAATATGCGACATCAGCAACAGGTCCGCGTTGCAATACAGAACCGCTGGGACAGGCAAAGTTGAGCGCTCGGCGAGAACCTGTAGCATCCATCCTTCGAGGTCGAGTTGGCTGCCGCCAGACTTGACCACAATGGTTCGGCCGTCGGCGAGGTCGACGGCGCGCACATCACCGACACATCCGCCAGATAGCGGCACGGTGCGCACTACATCTGTTTGGAGGGCGTCGCGAATGCGGTCGTGGAGCGCTGCGCTCACTTGCTATCCGATATATGACTTACAAAAAGTCGCGTTGAATCGCTTCTATCAAACCCCGGCCAGCGTCTTCAATCAGGTCGAGCACGTCTTCGAACCCTTGGCCGCCTCCGTAATAGGGGTCAGGCACTTCTTGCACCGTCGATTTCGCCGCATAAGACAAAAACAGTTTTACCCGTTCGTAGGTGTCGCCGGGTGCCATGGCGTTGAGGTGATGAAGATGACTGCGATCCATCGCCAGAACCAAATCAAACTTATGGAAATCCTGTTCCACGACCCGCCTGGCCGATTGGCCTGACATATCGTAGCCACGGGCGCGCGCCGTCTCAGTCGATCGCTCGTCCGGGGGCTCGCCAATGTGATAGCTCTGCGTCCCAGCAGAATCGATGCTGATCTCTTTGGTCAAACCCGCTTCGGCGACCAGATGCCGGAACACGCCTTCCGCCGTCGGCGAACGGCAGATATTCCCGGTACAAACAAACAAAACTCCAACCGGCACTAACCGTTTTCCTTAATCTGTGGCCCTATCCGCCGGGCGATCTGGGGGCTAGCATAGCCCCTGGTCTGGTTCCCGGCGGCGCGCACTATGCCCCAAAGCTTCACGCCCGAGAAGAATTCTAACATCGTCATCCTCACAGGGGCAGGAATCTCGCAGGAATCTGGGCTAGAAACCTTTCGCGATCCAGATGGAATCTGGTCAAAAGTCCGCATTGAGGACGTTGCGACACCCGAAGCTTTCGCAAAAGACCCGGATGCCGTGCATGATTTCTACAATATGCGGCGGGCTCGCCACCGGGTTGCGACCGCCAATCCCAACCCGGCTCACCTGGCTTTGGCCCGGTTGGAGGCTCAATGGGTCGGTGAGGTGACTGTGATCACCCAAAACGTCGATTTGCTCCATGAATCGGGCGGGACCCAGAATCTTATTCACATGCACGGCGTTCATTCCAAGGCGCGGTGCAATCATTGCCAATATATCGTTGAGTGGCAGGGTGACATGTCGACAGCAGATGTCTGCGACGGCTGTAGCTGCGCTGGCGGGTTGCGTCCCCACGTGGTTTGGTTTGGTGAAACGCCGCTAGAGCTTGATCGGATTCAGGGCGCGCTTTTGGAGTGTGATCTTTTTCTATCCATCGGCACGTCCGGCAATGTTTATCCGGCTGCTGGATTTGTTTCCGTCGTACAACAGGTTGGACGCGCTCATACGGTGGAATTGAATCTGGAACCGTCTCTTGGTGCCGACAAGTTTGATGAAGGACGCTATGGTCCTGCCACGGCAATTGTTCCCGCTTATGTCGACCATCTACTGGAGTCCTTGTGACGTCACTTCCCAAATTGCTTAAGGACGTTCGGGCGTGCACCCATTGCGCTAAGCACCTGCCTTTAGGGCCGCGGCCGATTGTGCGCATCGCGCCGTCGGCGACTCTCTTGATCATCGGCCAAGCGCCGGGGACCAAAGTGCACGAAAGTGGTGTGCCGTGGGATGACAAATCCGGCGATCGCCTGCGCGAGTGGTTGGCGGTCGATAAAGACACCTTTTATGACGAAAACTGCATCGCCATCATGCCCATGGGGTTTTGTTATCCGGGTGTTCAAAAAAGCGGGGGTGATGCACCGCCGCGTCCTGAATGCGCGCCGCTTTGGCATGATGATCTACGCGCTCATCTTCCCAACATCAAACTCACTCTGCTCATCGGCATGTATGCCCAGGCTTATTACCTCGGCACCCGTCGTAAGAAGACGATGACAGACACCGTGAAGGCCTGGCCCGAGTACCAGCCCGATGGGCTGTTGCCCATGCCCCACCCCAGTTGGCGCAGTACCGGATGGCTCAAAAAAAACCCGTGGTTTGAGAAAGAGGTGTTGCCGGTGCTGCGCAAAGCGGTGGGTTAGGTGACCTAAGTTTGGTGTTTGTCTTCCAACGCAATGTAGGTCATCGGCGGTGTATGCTTTTTGAATAGCTTGCGCGTCGTTGGCTCTAACGCGCGGAACACCGTCGGCGTCATCGCAAAGCCTTCTGTGCCGACGCGCGCTGCAATGTTGACGGTTGACCCGATGATATCGAAGTGGGCCTGCCCCGGCGCCCCTAATGGTCCGCAGGTGAGAGGCCCTAAGTTCAATCGAAAACGGGCGTGTCCAGGATAGCCGTTTTCTTTCAGCCAAATATTGCCGAGGTGCTGAACGTCTAGATGAGCACGCACACCGGCGTCCGCATCTTCGGCACGGAACGCGGTGAGGCCCGCATCACCGATGGCTTTAACAAACCGCCCCCCGGCGTCCGCAATCATCCCGCCGGTGTAATCAAAGTATCCGGCAAGCAGGTCGAACGCGGTACGCGTTGGCACCGTGCGGCAATACTTAACATATCCGGTGAAGTCGGAGGCACCGACCAAGAGGTCCATCTCCGTCGGCTGCGTCAGGTCATACCATGCACTCATGGCACACTCCTTTCTTTCTGAAATTGCATCGACGGTCTGGCACACCATGTACACACCGACGGAATGGAAAGGAATCACCGGCCTGTCACTCCTAAGAGTCCGCATCCGGCAGTTGGGATTAGTCTATCAAAAAGCAGGCTTGATCGTCAGCTAATTGTACAGCGGTGAAAAACTGAAAACCCAGGGGGTATCCGTATCCACGGTGACTTGCACCGCTTTGATTTCCGGTGCGCCAAAGACCTGGAGCCGTGTCACGTTTTGCCGCAGCGGTGGAGCCCCTTCACCGCGGGACACGGTCATCGGTTGGTCGACAATAAAGACGTGGGAGTCGCCGTGGACGATGAGAATCTGTCCCTCAAAGTTGTCGGCTAAATCCGCGAGGCGTCGGGCGAACCAATAGAACGGGCCAAGCGAACCGCCTCGAATATTGTGAGAAGAAAGCGGCGCGAAAAAATTGAATTCCGCATGCACCGTCTCAAACATATCGGCGTGGAGAACAATAACGATGGCCTTCGATTCTTTCTCAGTCGCTTCCGCAAAGGTGGAGTCTAACCAGGCGACATTTGCTCGGTTGCGCCCGATGGCTTCTATGCTCGACTCTTCACTGACGATGGTGAGGCCGTTGAGCGATCCGGATACGTGGAAGGTTGCAAATAGGACATCGTCATGAGTCCATCGCGCATTCTCCACCATTTGAGGATGGGTCTTGTCGTCGCTTTGGCGATGGAGCGGCAAGGGGTCAGTCCCGAGGCTTTCGCCCTCGCTGAAGAAGACGCTGCGGAGTTTGTTTAAACGGTCGGGCGCAATGTCTCCTGCGGCCCCGGCATAATAACCAGCCATATCAAGGGCGCCGGTTTCCGGGTCCTGCATCCGTGGTTCTGAGAATTGACAATCGACCCATTCGTTGTCGCCGGGGGTGTAAATCAACGGGTGATCGAACGTTTGAAAATAGGCCAAATGCTTTTCATACATAGCGTCTGTGCAGCGCTCGACACCGACGATATCCCCAACATGGATTGAGAATGCGGGTTCAGCGTTGTTGATGGTTTCAATCAGCGCTTCGTACACCGGGTAATCTTCCGGCACGTTGTAGGCCGTGTCTCCCAACGCGACGAAGTCGAACGGTTCGGCGAAGGCCGAGTTTTCCATTGGGACAATTATACCCAGTGTGATCATCGCTACACTGATTGCCCTACTGATAATGCCCATCGCAGTTCCCTCTGGTTTGAAATGGCGCAGATGCCTTAGTCTGTCACTCTGTTGGGCCGAAAGAAAAGGACAAAGCCATGGTCGAGAAACTGTCGCCGGACACCCGCACACAGGCCCTAGCCGATCTGCCCCATTGGTTGGAGGTCGAGGGCCGGGATGCCATTCAACGCACCTTTAAGTTTCCCGATTTCAATGCAGCCTTCGGGTTTATGACCCGCTGTGCACTCAAGGCCGACCAGATGGATCACCACCCGGAATGGTTCAATGTCTACAACCGAGTCGACGTGACTCTGACCACCCATGACGCCGACGGCCTGAGCGAGCGAGATGTGTCGCTGGCTAAATTTATGGATGAAGCCGCTGACTAAAGCGCGAGAACCCAATAATTATTTTAGAGAGTCTCAATGAGACCCTAGGCTTCGGCTCATCTAGACCTTGCGCCAAAACGGTTCGCGCTGCCGTTGCACGGCGACGACTTTAGCGTCGAACGGCTCCATCTCGTAGCCCTCAAAATGAGGCGGACGTGCGGGATAACCCGTGATCTCCTCAATCGCGCTGCGCACGTCGGAATCGGTGTAGTAGGCGTGATACGCATGGCGAATCATTTTAGAGAACGCAACGGTCTCAGACGCTTCTAAGGTTTGCAACGCTGCAACCTGATCGCCGGGCTCAAGAGCTACAAATGTTTCGGGAAGTTTGGAGAGTAAGTCGCGCACCATCTCAGTGTCGTTATCTTTTGCGGCGTCGGCCATCATCGCGCTGCCGAAGCGCTGAGGTCGAGCAGAGGGAAATCCATCTCCGCCGGGAAGAATAGCGTTCATTACTGCGGCCAATATGTCGGTATTTGGTGTGTCCACGTTTGAGCTCGGCATGGCGGTTTATAGCTCCCCACGTGTTTGGGCGATGTGATCGGCTGCTCGTAACGCCAGGGCTTGCAATGTGTTTGTTGGGTTTACGGCGGCGGCGGTCGCAAAGGCACTGCCGTCGACGACGTAAAGGTTAGGCACGTCATGGGCCTGATTCCATTTGTTCAGCACCGACTGTTCAGGATCGTCACCAACGCGGGCCGTTCCCATGAGGTGCCAGCCGGCTTGTTCAACAAGTTCAATGTTATGCACTTCTTTGGCGCCTGCGTTCTCCATAATTTTTGTGCAGGACTCAATGCCGTGGGCGAGCATGTTTTTAGAGTTTTCGCTCAATGTATAGGTCATTTTCGGAGCGGGAATCCCATCTCCGTCAGTCAGGTCACTGTCTAAGGTGATGCGGTTGTCTGGGTCGGCAATGTCTTCGCACACGATGCCAGCCGACGCCGTGTGGTTAAACACGTCCAAGAACCGGCTGTGGTGCTTTTCGCCCCATGGAACGGGAACTCCGTACCCAGCGAGGGAGGTGAGAACAGGGCCAAAGCTGCGCAGGAATTGAACCATGTAGCCACGCTTATAATCGCGCGAGTCATCTGTCTCGTAGAACTCTTGGCTGGTAATGCAGTTAGCCGTAATACCCTTGTATCCTTCAAGGTCTTCGTCAAAGAGTCCGGTGACTAGGGCAATCGGATGCAGCATGAGATTGCGCCCGACTAATCCTGATCCATTCGCTAAGCCGTTTGGGTGTTTCTTTGACACGGACAGTTGAAGCAACCGAGGTGTTCCAATGCCATTGGCTGCGACAATGACTCGCTTTGCACGAACGCGCCGGGCAACTTTATTGCGGTCGTAATAGGCCGCGCCGACAGCATTCCCGTTCGCATCAGTTTCAATCTCAAAGACGCGCGCTTTCGTGATCAAACGTATTCCGGCATCAAGCGCCTTTGGCCAATAGGTGACGTCTGTGCTGCCCTTGGCCCGGACCGGACAGGCTACTTCGCACGGCCCGCAATTATTGCAGTCCCCTGTTTCTTCGCCATAAGCCGATGACAGAGCCTGAACATCATTTGGCCACCAATGCCAACCCATGTCATCCATCGCGGAGGCGAGACGCGCTGCGCCTTTGCCAATTGGCATTGGTGCTCGTTGACGGGCAGATCGCGGCGGATTGGACGGGTCGCCGCTCAGCCCAGATATGCCACACATTTTATCATTGAGATCGTAATAGGGCTCGAGGTCCCAATAGGATAGGGGCCAATTTGCTCCAACACCGTCCAAACTGTTCGTCTTAAAATCAGAGGGATGAAACCGTGGTGCATGGCAGGACCACATTAACGTTGTCCCGCCGACAGCGTTGTACATCAAAGCCTTAATCGGAGAGTCCGAATCGTTGACCGGATAATCTGCAGGCAGGCCTCTCACGTTTGGACTGGGATTCCATTCGCGTTGACGCACCAATTCCCAGTCATCCTTAGTGCTTGGAATTTCAAGGTAGTCGAGCCAATCACCTTGTTCTAAGCAGACAACTTTGAAACCTTGAGAGGCCAGGCGCCAAGCCGATGCGGCTCCTGATGCACCGGCACCAATAACAAGGACGTCTGCTTCAACATCTTCACTGGCTGCCGCTTCTCTGATCAAACGACCGTACTTCAGATGGGTCGCTGCAAGGCCAGCTGCGGCTCCAAGTACCGTGCGCCGTTTCACGGATAGGCTCTGTGGTTGTTGAGTCGTGGGAACACAAAAATTACCCCATTCAGTTGCTCTCGAGCCCAATCATCTTGGTTCGTTCTGAGGGCAAATACAAATGGCTTAATATCAACGCTGTGATCGGGTCCGCCCCAAATATGTGTTCACTGCATGAGGTGCATGGGCTCGTTTGTATTTCCACTTAGAGCGCTGAAAAGTAGAGATAAAAACCAGAAAGCGCAGTCGTGCATGGGCTCGTTCCTCGCAAAACGCGTTTCTTTAAAAAAGACCACGGAGTTTATTGTGAAACGTTAGCTGCGAGGCGGCGTGACAGCCGGGTCCGGCGGCTGAGGCGGGGTCGCTTGCACCCGGGCGCCGCGCATGACGATGTACAAAGTCGAGATCACAATCACCGCTGCGCCAATGAAGGTTTCGATTCCAGGGCGTTCATTGAAGATCAAGAATCCGGCAGTGCTGCCGAGAATAATTTGCACGTAGTCAATCGGGCTCATGACTGTCGCCTCGCCAACAGTAAAGGCCTGGATGAAACAGTACTGTCCCAGGCTTGCGACGATGCCGAGACCCATAAACAGCAGGAGCTCATCATTTGTCGGCGTTTGCCACACGAAGGCGGCCGGGATGGTGGCCATCACAACAGTGGCGATTGAGAACGTCAGCATAATTGTCACCGGTGCGTCGTAGGGCGCGATCAGTTTCACGGTGATCAAAGCGCCGCCTACGGCTAGGGCACCGAGGAGCCCGGTCAGGACGGCGGGCTCAATCGAGCTTGCGCCTGGCTGCATCATGATCAGCACCCCGACAAATCCGACCGCGGTCGCGAGGCCACGCCGCCATCTGACAAACTCATGGAGAAAGACCGCCGCTAGGATGATCATGAAAAGCGGCCTGGTGAACGACAACGAGATCGCTGTCGCCAGTTCAAGGTGAGTTATCGCGTAGAAGCCTGATGACATCCCAACCACGGCGCAGGCCGCTCGAATCAAATGAAGCCCGGGTTTGTTCACACGCAAAGCGCCGAGCCCGCTCTTCATCAACAGGGGAATCACCACCAACATGCCGAACAGGCAGCGAAAAAATACGATCTCAAACGTGTGCTGAGTCTGCCCCGCAATTTTGATCAACACAGCGGTCACTGAAAAGAATACGGCACCACCGAGCATCCACATCGCCCCGCGTAGGTTGTCGTTCGGTAGCGCTTTTGCGGTGGCGGAGGAAGGTGGGGAAGACAACGAATATCCGATACGTGAGCAGAGAAAGGAAAAGCCATGCGCGGGCTCTGGGGCAGTGTATCACAAGCTGTGTAAGCCTTTGTCCGGCTTTATACGCAGGGGAGCCATTCGTGTCAGGCAGCATCGGAGATCCGCTTTGGAGTGCGTCTGAAGAGCGTATCGCAGGTTGTGCGATGACGGCTCTGATGCATGACCTTGCGACGGCCTACGGTGCGCCAGCAGACGGTGACGCAGCTTTTCACCGCTGGTCTGTCGAGCATGCAGATCAGTTCTGGCGGTTCCTGTGGGACGATTGTGCGGTCATCGGCGAGCCAGGCACGCGCATTGTCGACAACCCGACGCAGATGCCCGGTGCGTCATGGTTTCCCGACGCCCGCCTTAACTACGCTGAAAATTTACTGCGGCCCCGGTCGGAATCCGACACTGCCATTGTGTTCCGGCGCGAAGACGGCGCCACTCAGAGAATATCTTTTGGTCAGTTGTGCGCGGATGTCTCGCGCTGTGCACAAGTCCTGCAAACGGCTGGTGTCGGCGTTGGCGATCGCGTTGCTGCTTACATGCCCAATTGTCCCGAGGTGCTGATTGCCATGCTCGCGGCGACCTCGCTTGGCGCGGCCTTTTCCTCGGCCTCACCCGACTTCGGCGTGCGGGGTGTGCTTGATCGCTTTGGTCAAATCGAACCCAAAGTTCTAATCGCGACCAACGGCTATCTCTACAATGGGAAGAGTCATGATCGTCGGCTTCAGGTCGCTGAAATCATCCAAGGGTTGCCCACCCTTCAACAGACAGTTTTGGTTTCGTTTGTCTCTGAGTCTAACGATGCGATAGCCGTCGATGGGTCAACGGGTTGGGCCGAGGCTTTGGCCGCTCATCAACCGGCCCCACTAACGTTTACCCGCGTACCGTTTGATCACCCGCTGTTCATCATGTTTTCGTCAGGCACCACCGGCGCGCCGAAGTGCATTGTTCACGGCCACGGCGGCACCTTGCTGCAACATCTCAAAGAGCATCGCTATCATCTCGATGTTCGGGCGCAGGATCGCGTGTTCTATTTCACCACTTGCGGCTGGATGATGTGGAACTGGCTGGTCTCGGCGCTCGCACTGAAAGCCACGGTATGTTTGTTCGACGGGTCGCCCGGCTTTCCAACCATGACAGCGTTGTTTGACTATGCCGACAAGGAACGCATTTCATTCTTCGGCACCTCGGCGAAGTTTATTGAGGCCCTTAAGACCAGCGGCGCTGATCCACATAACAGCCACAATCTGGAATCGATTCGCACCATTGCTTCTACCGGGTCCCCGTTGTCGCCGGACTCCTTTGACTATGTGTATGCGAACATTAAAGAGGACGTGCACCTCGCGTCCATTGCCGGCGGTACAGATATCGTCGGCTGTTTTCTGACGGGCAATCCTCGGCTTCCGGTGCGGCGGGGAGAAATCCAAGGCCCCGCTCTGGCCATGGACGTCGCTGTGTTTGACCCGGACGGGCAAAGACTGCATGGCACGCCAGGTGAATTGGTTTGCACCAACGCGTTCCCATCCATGCCGGTCGGCTTCTGGAATGATGGCGACGGGTCTCGGTATCACGCGGCCTATTTTGAAGCATTCTCCAACGTCTGGACGCATGGCGATTGGGTGGAACAGACCGAGCATGGCGGGTTCATCATTCACGGTCGATCCGATGCGACGCTCAATCCTGGGGGTGTGCGCATTGGTACGGCAGAGATTTATGGTGTGGTCGAGAGTTGCGCGAGCGTGACAGAATCGCTCGTCATTGGTCAGGACTGGCAAGGTGATGTGCGTGTTGTTCTCTTTGTCGTGCTGGCGGACGATGCCGTTCTGGATGAGGCGTTGATCTCGGATCTGAAATCCCGCGTTCGCGCAGAGTGCTCGCCACGTCATACGCCGGCGAAAGTTCTGGCGGTGACAGATATCCCACGCACACGGTCCGGCAAGATTTCTGAGCTGGCCGTGCGTGATGTGGTTCATGGCCGGCCGATCAAAAACACCGAAGCCCTTGCCAATCTCGACGCGCTAGATCAATACAAAGCTCGGTCAGAGTTAAACGACTAAGACGGAGACGGATCTGTGCGCGGCTATTTCGGAATCGGTGTCGAGGGCATCAGCAAGCCATACAACGTGGGTAACTTGTTCCGTTCGGCTCACGCGTTTAACTCCAACTTTGTCTTCACCGTTGCGGCGAATTATGAACGTAAGATCGGAGGCCGCGTCGACACCTCAGACACGCTTGGCCAACTACCATTCTACGAGTTTCCAACTCTCGAGGCCTTGATCCTTCCCAAACGCTGTGCATTGGTCGGTATCGAATTGGATGATGACGCTGTCGAACTGCCCAGTTTCCGGCATCCACTGCAGGCGGCGTACGTCCTTGGGTCTGAGCGTGGCGGTCTGTCTCCGGAGATGACGGCGCGCTGTGATCATTTGATCCGCATTCCGACACGGTTCAGCCTCAACGTCGGCATCGCCGGTGTGGTGGTGATGTATGACCGGTTGGTGTCGCGTGGCCGTTTCCCGGCTCGTCCCGTTGTGCCCGGTGGGCCAACGGAAGCCTTGCCGGAACACGTTCATGGCGGCCCGGTGTTGCGTCAGGAAGAGATGCAAAGGTTCCGCACCGACCCACCACTGGCGGAGGTCGTGGAGGCCGAAAAGGGCGGCCCAGAAGATTGACAGGCGACTCGGCAGAAACTAAGGGGTTGCGTCTGGGTCACAAGATCAACACAATCGCCCCAGATGGTCGCTCGGACCAATAGGTATTGTAAGAAAAAGGGAGTTCCACCGGATGCGCGTCACTAACGCACTGCAGGCACTCATAATTTTCGTTTTGGCTCTAACCGGTGCGACCGCCGCATCGGCGCAGGATGTCACTGTGATCGGCACCCATGGGGTCTGGACGGCGTACTCGTACCAGGAAGATTCCGGAATCGTCTGTTACATGGCCAGTAAGCCGACCAAAGCTGAGGGCAACTACACCCGCCGCGGTGACGTCTTCGCCTTGGTCACCCATCGTCCCAGCGAAGAGTCCCTCGACGTCGTCAGCGTTGTCGCTGGCTATGCCTATAAAGAGAACTCTGACGTGAGCCTGCAGATCGGCTCAGCAAACTACGATATGTTCACCCATGGGGAACGCGCGTGGAACCGGGACGAAGAGACTGATAAGAAAATGGTGCAAGCAATGGTCCGCGGATCAAAGCTGACAGTCAAAGGCACATCGGGCCGGGGCACGCTGACAACCGATACATATTCCCTGAGCGGATTCACCGCCGCCCACAAAGACATCACCACCGCCTGTTCCGCAGGCTAAGCCAACAAGCCTGCTCCGCAGGCTAAACCGATACATCTGCTCCGCAGGGTAATTCTTTAGAGACGGGCCGCGAGCATCTGGGTAATCAAGCCCGGTTCGCCATCGCCGATCGGTTGTCTCGCGACTTCAATAAGCGGTCGAATGCCAAGCGCATTTGTGAGAAATGCTTCTTCAGCCCGTGACAAGTCATCGACTTCGAGTGGATGCTCTTCTGCTTTAAAGCGGGCGATGAGGTCGGCGCGCATTACGCCGGGCAGTGCGCCATCGGAAACCGGTGGTGTTAGGAGAGCACCGTTGATCATCAGAAACAGGTTGGCAATGGTTGACTCGGCTAGGCGTCCTTGTGTGTTCAAAAGCAACGCGTCGTCGGCGTCGTACTCGTCTGCTTCTCGGCGCGCGATGACGTTGTCGAGGTAGCTCAAAGATTTAATCCGGGACGTTGTGGAGTGCTCGTTGCGCCGGGTGGTCATAGCGATAATGGCCTTGGCCGGGCCTGCCGGTTCAGGCCGCGGAGCTGCTGAAATGATCAACGTTGGGAAGGCCGGTTCGGGCGGCAGCAGTCCACGTGGACCTGGGCCATGACTCAGGGTGACCCGGACCACCGCATCGCTGAGTTCATTGGCTTCAAGTACACCAGTAATGCGACTTGCGATTCCCGTGTCCGTCGTCGGCATAATGATGCCGAGGACATTTGCGCCTTCGCGCAAGCGTGCGATATGAGCGTCAAGGCGATCCGGTTTTCCATTACGAACGCGAATCGTCTCAAAGACACCATCGCCCAAGGTAAAGCCGCGATCGGCCGGGTCCAGCCTGGCGTTGCTCGTCTCCACTTGAGTTCCATTGAGATAGATGATCATGCCAGCGCCGTAGAATCGAGAACGGAAAGTAACGGACGTATCTTTACCATAGCCTCTTCATATTCCAGTGCCGGAATCGAATCTGCGACGATGCCGCCGCCAGCTTGGGCAATCACCCGACCTCCGTCGACCGTCAGATTGCGGATGACGATTGATGAATCCATGGCGCCGTCAAACCCAATCCATCCGATCGCACCGCAGTAAGGCCCACGGGCGACGGGCTCTAATTCATGAATAATTTCCATCGCGCGGACTTTAGGGGCACCGGTGACGGATCCGCCGGGGAAACAGGCGCGCAAAAGGTCGACTGCCGTTTTCCCCTGATCCAGTTGGCCGGTAACGACCGAGACCAAGTGATGCACCCGAGCGAAAGTTTCAACGGCGCAATGCTGCGGCACTGAAACACTACCGGAGTCACAGACACGGGAGATATCGTTGCGCATCAGGTCGACGATCATCAAGTTCTCGGCTTGATCTTTTGCGCTGTGTTTCAGTTCTCTGGCCAATGCGGCATCGACCGCTGGGTCAGTGTGCCTCGGTCGGGTGCCCTTAATTGGCCGGGTTTCGACGTTTCCGTCTCGCGTGACTTGGAGGAACCGCTCCGGTGAGGCAGACAAAATCTGAAACTCTGAGGTGCCGGCGATGTACGCACCAAAAGGAGATGACACGGTTTGACGTAAGCGCCTGAATAAATCCCATGCCGTGACATCAGCTGGCTTCTCGGCTGTATAGCGCTGGGTCATGTTGGCCTGAAAGACGTCGCCAGCGTTGATGTATTCGATGGTGTCTTCAATGGCGCGCTCAATATCTTCACAGGTTCGGTCTGCCGACCAACGTGCTTCTATCTTGTTCGGCGCGGCGGGTGATGCACCTTTAATTTGCTCAATCAACCATTGCGCCCTTTGGTGAGCGCGTGCCGCCCGACAGTCTATATCTGTTTCCGGAAAACCGGTCGCGATTACCCAAGCTCTCCGATCAACGTGATCGAATGCTGCGACCACATCGTAAAGACCAACGACCATCGCTGGACTCGTCGCACCTTGGCGTGGCGTCGGAAGGTCTTCCAATAGGCGTCCGAGTTCATAGCCAAAAAATCCGACCGCACCGCCACAGAATGGCGCTGGACCCGTCGTGGCAATGGAACGATATCGACTTAATAATTCATCGAGCAGATGGAACGCATCGCCTGTGACAGGATTTCCGTCAATGAGGGTATTCAATTCAGCATCGACAGTGAGTGTGGTGAACGGCGAGGCCGCCAAATAGGACCACCGGCCCAATTCGTCGGCGCCATCGCCGTGTAAAAGAGCGGCGACCGGATCTTCGGCGAACGGCGTGAAAGCGACGAGAGGGTCCCGCCAAGGCACCTCGCGTACGATCAAAACGTCGTCTCTATCCTGCTCCAGGTTAGGAGGGAAGAACGCGGTCCGGGGGGCGATGACCGTCAACGAAAGCCTTAATGTTGATGATGACTTTTTCACCCATGGCAACGCGACCTTCAATGGTCGCTGATCCCATGTGGGGAAGGAGAGTCACGTTGTCTAATGCGAGGAGTTTTGGGTTGACCGCCGGTTCATGTTCAAAAACGTCCAAAGCTGCACCGGCTAGCGCGCCGGTTTCCAGCATCCGAATAAGAGCATCTTCGTCGACAATTTCACCACGGGCGACGTTGACGATATAGGCATCTTCTTTCAAAAGTTTGAGCCTGCGTTCAGAAAGCAAATGGAATGTCGCTGGGGTATGGGGGCAGTGAATAGAAATGACATCCATCCGCGCCAGCATCTGGTCGAGACTTTCCCAATAGGTTGCTTCAACCTCTTGTTCGATCTCTGGAAGTAGGCGGTGACGATTGTGGTAATGCACCGTCATGCCAAAACCGCGGGCCCGTTTCGCGACTGCAAAACCAATACGTCCCATGCCGATAATGCCAAGCCGTTTACCAGACATCCGACGGCCCAGCATGTGGGTTGGACTCCATCCGGTAAATCGATCTTCTTTGATAATGCGGGCGCCCTCCACCAGCCGACGGGGAACGGCAACTATCAAGGCCATCGCCATATCGGCGGTGTCTTCTGTCAAAACGTCCGGTGTGTTGGTCACAGCGATGCCGGCCGTCTGCGCGGCGACGACGTCGATATGATCGGTTCCGTTACCAAAATTTGAGATCAATCGTGCTGAAATGCCCGAGGCTGACAGCAGGTCACCGTCGAGAGTATCGGTCAGGGTGGGGACAAGCACGTCACACGACGCCAGCGCGTTGCCTAAGGCCTCGCGATCAAACGGGGTATCGTCGGCGTTC
>Ga0233433_10002260_pt1 | contig 17099 bp, 16 predicted proteins | sample SI_122_August201_5_FD_179868 | JGI IMG/M metagenome (GOLD analysis project Ga0233433, IMG submission 179868) | Seawater microbial communities from Saanich Inlet, British Columbia, Canada - SI_122_August2016_100_MG | ecosystem: Environmental > Aquatic > Marine > Inlet | place: Canada: British...
CATACAGCCAAAAAAAGGGGCTAAAAAAGCAGCCGTTAAACCGGTTTCTAGAAACAAGGTTTTGACCAAAGTCACAAAAAAGAAAGCGGTCATTAAAAAAGCGGCCAAAGGTAATGTTGCTAAGAAGACAACCTTGAAAACATTGCCGGCTTCGTTAAAACCCATTGAAAAAATCGCTATTATGCTACAAAGCCCAGAACACGTTGCAAAACCCCAGCTGGCTGCTTATTCATCGAATTCTTTAAGTGTTTCGCCCGGGCTTGATCAGGCCCAAAAACCAAATCGGGCCATCATCAGCGATCAAGAAACGGTTCCTCTTTTTTCTGGCGCTTCACTTTCGAATGCCCCCCCGCAATACCCGTGGCTTTCACGCCGCCAGGGTGAAGAAGGCCGGGTGCTACTGGATGTCCACGTCTCCAAGGACGGTCGTGCAAAAAAAATCCGCATCAAACAATCAAGCGGCCATGACCGTCTTGATGAAGCCGCCCGCAATGCGGTTCAAGGATGGCGGTTTATCCCCGCACAAACCGCAGGCACGGCCCGCCCGGGACGCACAGAAGTGCCGATTGTCTTCAGGCTGACCGATTAAGGCTTACACTTAAAATTTAGAGGATAATGCTGATTTTACCATGAGGCCTAAGGGCATCATGGTCCAAAACCGCGCGGCGGCGGCGGAATAGAAAATTCCCACGCTCCCCCACTTCCAGAACATGTTCATACCGCCCGATATAGGTATCAATGGTGCCCTTGCGCATCCGGACCACCATAAAATTGGCAACAATTTCTACACAATCATCATCACAGCCAACAACACGCACATTGGAAATCATGCGACGTGTGTTTGATCGCGGGCTTTCAACAAATGCATCCACGCTTTGAAGACGCTTAACCCGGCCCTCTAGAACTTCTCTGTTATCTGCAACGATATACAGCGTCTCTTCCGGGCGACCATCTGGATTGTCTGTTGCCGGAATTTCATAAACTGCATCTTCGGTAAATAATTTCAGCCAGTCATCAAGCAACCAATTGTCTAGAAGGTCTGCTTCTAAATAGAGAAAGTCTTCAATATCGGCACGCTCAACCTGCCCGCCACCTTTGGAATGCGTGTTCATGATGCGCCACCAAGCGGGGAAATGTTTTCGCCCCCGGCCATCAATTCACCCCACCGCCTGTAAAAAGACCGGATCTGGGTTTCATGGCTCGATAGCTTGTCTTCTTCGGCCCGGGTCTCTTCACCAAAATAACCCCGAGAATAATCAGACCAATTGGTTTCACGCCAGGCATGGAACCCACGCTGGCATCCTTCAAAGGCTTCGATGTCGTCGGGCGTTGCAAACCCGCCCGGGCCCAAAAATGTATTAAATGCATGCAGCCGTCGTCTGCGGGCCTCGGCCGGCTCACCGATGGGGGCCAGCGCCCATTGGGTTACTTCCATATAATCAGGCGCCACCGGGTTCACTTGCCGGATCACTGTTGCCATGATGTCGTTGATCAACAGATTAGGAAACAACATCAGGTTTCGGTCTGTGTCCCCGACCATCGCCGCCGCTTCTGAGCTAAGGCGTTTTTCAAGGCCAGCGCGCAAAGCATCAATCCTAATTTTCTCCGCCTCTCCCCAGGCCGGTTCCCACCGCGCTACGGGCCGGCCCCAGCCCGCCTTAAAGCAAACAACCCCATGGCCATTGCCAAGGTCATAGCCCGTTCCCCCAACACCACCAGAAATATCAGCCCCGATATCTTCCAGATATTGGAAATAGGTCTTGTGCAGGGGGACGGTGTGATAAAAATCGATGGAATTTTCCACCAAAAGCTTCCAATTGGCCCGGGCTGAATAAAGCTGGGTCCCCTGGATCACCTCCATCCCGTCTTCGCCTTGATCAGCGACATAATCAAGATAGGTCTTCGCACGCCCCAGATAGGTTTCAAGGTCCACCGCATCTTTATCAAAGCAGATAAACACAAAGCCTCTGTAATTGGTGACCCGGGGCACGGCTGTCAGATCGAAATTACAGTTCGATGATTCACCGCCATAAGATTCTTTATCTGGGATATTCAGCACCGCACCGGTATTGGCGAAGGTCCAGGCGTGATAGAGGCAGCGAAAGGCCTTCGCATTGCCTTTGGGTTCCCGGCATACCTCTGCTCCCCGGTGAGGGCAAGAATTGATGAAGGCCCGAATCACACCATCATCACCATGAACCAAGATCAGGGGCCTACCCACCAGCGTCCTTGTCCGAAAATCACCGGGGCTGGGCACTTCGGATTCATGGCCAAAATAAACCCAGACCTTGTCAAAGACCCTGCGTTGTTCCGCATCAAAAATTGAAGGTTCAATCATGGCGGCCCGGTTGACCTGAAACACGCCTTCGGCGGCGTTATCAATGATCAACGATCCGTTGCCATCAAGCGATGTGGTCACTACCGGGCTTGGCATTTTTCTCTCCCCAATTTTTTGTCCCGCATTACGTGGCGGGAAATTCCTCATAAAAAGCCAGTTTTCGTTGCAAGGGCGCATCATCCACGACAAACACAAAGGCCGGGGTTTTGGATGATCCATTGGCAATTTTGACGGTAGCATGGGTGGGAATGGCAAACGTGTCATTTTCAGCAAAGCCCAAGGTGATGCCATCAACTTCGGCTTCGCCTACCCCTTCGATGATGTGCATCACGGCGGATGCAGACCGCCGGGTCAAATTCAGGGTTTCACCGGGACGGAGCATTAGGGCAGAAAAGCCAAGGATCGGCAGACATTCCTTGCCGGTTTCTGGATTAACGTAAGCCAACCAAACCGGGTCACTGGCTGCGGTGTCTGTGGCCAATGCCAGCAAGGATTCGCGAACCTCCACCCAGGGGTAGCGGTAAAGCGGATAAGCTGCCCGGTCCCGGCCCAAGGACTGGTATGGCACCAGACCGGCCCGGCGATAGCGGGTCTGGGAGGAATCCGGCGCATTGCGCAACGGCTGGGATGGGCCTTCGATGGCATAAGATGCCTCAAGATAATAAACCAGCGGCAAATCAAGCGCGTCCATCCAGATCACCGGGCCTGATCCTTCATGACCATGTTCATGCCAGGTATCGGCTGGGGTCAGGATCAGGTCACCCTTTTCCATCGGACATTTTTCACCCTCTACCGTGGTGAAACCACCAGAACCTTCGACCACACAGCGGATGGCGCTGGGCGTGTGTTTATGACACGGGGCCGTTTCACCCGGTTGGATCAATTGCATGCCGATATAAATGCTGGGCGTCGCCATCATATTTTCAAGGCCAAGGCCCGGATTGCTGAGCGCCAGAACCCTGCGCTCAGCCTTTTCAATGGGGGTCAGCTCACCGGCTTGTAACAACAAGGGGCGAATATCATCATAGCGCCACAAAACAGGCTCGGACTTTCGGGCAGGCTTGCCATGGGGCAGCAAGGCCCGAAGATTGGGCCATAATGCCTGCAGATTTTTGCCGTTCAGGTTTTTACGATATTCAACGGGCAATTCTTCCAGTGTTCCAAGTTCCGCCATTGGGCTTCCTTATAGGGTTAAGTCGTTATTTAATTTCGGACATTATGACCGCGGCCCACCTTCAGCGCCATGGCGTTCAAACCAGGGTGCGATTCGGTCATCGGCCGAAACAGGTGCTAGATCACGGCCATTTTCAAACCGGTCCAGTTTTCGGTTATAAAAACGCCAACACGCATCCAGAATTTCTGGTTTCAGCCACAGCTTTTTCTTTTCGATTTCTTCGCCTTCAACCCAATCCCATTTGAACCCGGAAGACTGCATCAACAGTTGATGACGACAGGCTTTTTCCAAAAAAATGCCCATCAGCATGGCATGTTTGATGGTGTTACCGCAAAAGGTCACCCCGTGATTGGCAACAAACAATGCATAAGCGTCCCCCATGGTCGCCGCACAATCGGCACCTAACTGCGGGGTTTTGATCAGGTCTGATGTATCTTTGTAATGGGGGACATTTTCCCCAAAGAATGCGCCTTCATGGGCGACGGCGCGCAAGGTTTCATGGGTAGATGAAAACGCCGATGCATAAAATGGGTGGGTGTGCCCTGCCGCTTCAATGTCTGGACGGGCGCGCAAAAGTTCCGCATGAATGGGCCATTCGGCGTGGACCCAGCGGCCATCGCCTTCCAAAACATTGCCATCGAAATCCATCAGCACCAGATCTTCTTGGGTACGCACTTCGCCTAGGCTGATGCCTTGCAGTTTCATCCAGAAACCGCGTCCCCCCGGGTCGCGCCACGACATGTGGCCAAGGGTCAGGTCTTCGTGCCCTTCCATCTCCAGAACCCGGTGGGCACGGATCAATTCCCCAATGCCTTCGTCCAAGATATTACTGCCGGTATTTTTATCGTCCATGGTCATCCGTTCCTGCCCTGTTATAGCAAGCATTATAACCGGATTTTGATCAGAAACAGATAAATGGGGGTGAAAAACACCCCCATTTATTTAAGCAGATTTTTGTAAGTGTATAAGGTCAGGACTTTTGGAATATTCCCTGATTTCGCCGTTTTGTTGATCAATGTCTTTAAACAAAAGCATATCGACCACCTGTTCTGAAGCACCTGGATAAAACCCGGTTTCCGCCATGAAGGTATCGGGGTTCCTGAACGTTCCAAAAATCATGTCAAAGACTGCAAAATTCGAGAAATTATAGTTATGAATGCCCCGACCATGATGGATTGAATGGGATTCTGGCCTTTGAACGAAATAACCCAGCCAACGCGGTGTTTTAATATTTGCGTGCTGAAAAATTCCGGTAAACGTTGTGGTTAGCATCACGATGGTGGCAGCCTCAGGCGTAATGCCCACAACAAGCACCAGCGCAACACTTCCGACAAAAACCCAGCCGACCATGTCTTGGGGGCTGAAATAAAAGGCACCGAATGTATCAAGGCGTTCGGCACTGTGATGCATCTGATGGATGCCCCGCCATAAAGTTGTAGATCGGTGCATGCTCCGATGCCACAGATATACGGTTAAATCATAGACCACCAGCCCAATAATTGCTCCACCAACCGTGCCAAGGGAGGATAAATCAAAAAGCTGGTATTGAGACAAATAGGTGTCCCACGCGATTGGCAAATAAGAAGCAAGTGAGAAATAGACAGCAAAGGCAACAGCCCCTCGCCCCAGCCAAGCCTTAGACTTTGGCAGGTCCTTGCGTCCAGGGAATGCAAATTCCCATACAATAAGCGCACCATAAATACCAAAAACAGCCAAAGAAACAGGATGCGTTATTACTTCAAAGGGTGTTGGCATTATAACCTCCTATGTCGTTTTAATTCCGGGAGCATCAGGGAGGACCGGAAAATTTCCAGCCCGTCCCGATGCTCCGTTTCAAAGTGGATTTTTCTACATCAGTGTCGACAAAGCAGCCTTGATACGGTTTTGCTGCGCGTCGGTTGTGAATTCCCCCAGAACCTTGAGGAAATGCGGATGTCCGGCACCGGACAAAATATATTGCCAGCGGTATGCCTTCAAAAGACCATCGGCAACACTTTGATGGATTCCATCACTGAGAACGCGTTGCCCGGTTTCGACAAAATATTTGGCATCATTCACGGCCTGGCCCTGAAGAATGCCATCCACGGCAACCACCAAATCGATGAGTTCATCAACAGCCGTATCGCGCTCGGCCGGGGTCACATCTGCATTGCAGCGGCGCCATTCAAGCTCATCCAGAATTGCGTGCTGGCGTTCTTCCTGCCAATGGTAAAGAAAGACATCCTTGAACAAGGGCGACAGGTTATCGTCCGATGCGATGCTTTCCTGATAGTGGCTCTGGGTGAACAGTTCAATGTGCAGGGTCAGGCCCAATACAGCCCAATTACCCTTCCCCAACACCACGCCTGCCACTGCATCGGGGTCCGGGGCCGCAAATTGGTAGCCAGCGGGCATGACCGCACCGGCCAGAGCATCAACCCGGCGAAACAGTTCCTGATGCTTCACCTCTTCGATGGAAAAACGATTGAGCGCCTCTTGGGCTACGGAATTTCCGAGCTGATCATCATAGAGTTCAGCCACTTTGGTATCGATGAACCGTTCCACCAATCCAAATATATTGGCATACGTCCGGCCCTGAATTTGGCTCAGATAGCGTTTTTCAGATTCTGTCAAATAGCTGAATTCTGAAATCAGGCTGAGCCCGTCTGGCAAAAATTTATGCCCGAGATCAAATGAACGGCCCTGAATGACATCTTTATCGATGTCCCAAGACACTTTTTTTGATGCTGCAATGCATCCTGCATATCGGGCGGTGACATCCCTGCCCTGACTGCGTGTTCCGGCATTGGCAAAGACTGGATTAATTTCTTTCACTTGTGTGTCGATTGAAATGGTCATTTTTTGTCTCCTATTGAATTTATTAAAAGCACCAAACAAACTGTATGGTACGTAACATACTATTTGGTTTGTTTTTGGCAAGGTAAAATATAAAAAAATTGAAATTTCTATTATCTATCTGTAATAAATAGATAATTTAGGGTGGTTGGCGGCCTTTACGGGGTTTGCACTTGACACAACGGCCCTAACTACATACCTATTGGTTGGTATTTAGAGAAAAAACGAGGGTAAAATGGCGATAAAAGGCGAAGAAACCAAAACCAAAATTCTGGATGCAGCCAAGCAACTGGTGATGGACCGGGGTTTTGCAGGCACCTCTATTGATGAAATCATCAAAGGCACAGACGTAACCAAAGGCGCCTTTTTTCACCACTTTTCATCCAAATCTGATCTGGCAGAGGCCCTTTTGAACCGATACGCAGAAGATGATGTGAACTTATTTCTTCACTATTCAGAAAAGGCCAAAACGCTCAGCGATGATCCCTTGAAACAAGCCCTTTTGTTCATCGGGATGTTCGAAACCTTTCTGGAAGAATTGGAAGAACCATTTCCCGGCTGCATGTTTGCCAGTTACATCTATGAAGGGGAACAATTTGACCCAACGGTCCACGCATTCATAGAAACATCCCTGAAGGCCTGGGAACAGATTTATGAAGAACGGTTCGATGCCGTTCTTGCCATGTACAAGCCAAAATTAAGAATAACTGCAAAGCAGTTGGCGGAAACCTTCGTCTGCTTACTTGAAGGTGCCTTTCTGGTGGCACGATCGCGCAATGATACCGGACTGATCATTCGCCAATCGCGCCAATTCAGAAAATATCTGGAATTTTTGTTTTATGACTAGCCTTGATCAAACCGCGATAAAATCCGTTTCGTAAAGATCTTCCAGCCGCTTTAAAACATCCGTCGGCAATGGCCCCATTTCAACTGCTTTCAGTGCCGCATCCACATGTTCGGGCGCCCCAATCCCGACCAAAGCCAGTGACAAATGGGGACATGAAATCGCAAACCGGACACCGGCCTGGGCGCGCGTGCCGCAAGTGTCCCCAATGGCTTCCACAACTGATGCCACCTTTCTGATTTCCGTTTCTTTATCTGTTTCCTTGGTCATCATGGAAACCCGGCGATCGCCAACATCCTGGGCGATAATCCCCGCATCCAGAATCCGAATACCCAGCACCCCCATGTCGTGGCGTTTACACGCATCAACAATTCCATCAAGGCGCTGGCCGGTCCAGCTGTCTGGCATGGTCCGGGCCGCACTGGGATTGACCATATTGTAAAACACCTGTGCAGAATCAAAGCGATCACTTTCGATCACTTGGTGCAGGGATGGCACATCGCCAAGGGCCGTGAAACCCACGAAATCACAGCGCCCTGCCTGTTTCATTTTTTCCATGCCTTCCAAAATGCCGCCGGGGCCGAGAATATCTTCGGGCGTAATGGCACGGGCATCATCGAGACCGGGATCAATGCGGTTGTGAAGCTGTAATAAATCGACCTTGTCTCGTCTTAGGCGCGACAAACACCCATCAAGATGTTCTTCGACCTGGCCTATAAAATCACCCTGATCGGGCTCTAAGGTCAGCTTGGTGGAAATATGCGCATCCCCCGCCTCTGCCTCTTCCAGCAATTCGCCAAGGGCAGATTCAGAACCATAAGCCTCTGCCGTATCAAACCAGTTGATCCCACCCTTTAACGCCGCATCAATGGCACGGCGGCGGTCTTCTATGGTGCCATTGATCAAAAGGCCGCCGACTTTGCCGCAGCCAAAACCAATTTCTGACACCTTCAATCCAGTTTTTCCAAACGTCCGGTATTTCATGACGGCCCCCCCATTGGCTTTTATGGCATCAAACGAATTCTGGTTTTTCTTTTAAATAATGCTCGCGCATTTGCGGGCGGAACGTTTCCATCATGGCCCGGTTCAGGTCTGCGGGTGGGTCTTGGCCCACCGGCAACAAGGGCCGGTATTCGGCACCGGCCAATTCATCGCGAAAGCTGTCCCATGCGGTTTCCACCAATTCCGGTTTCATCAGGAAATCAAGTGCCGATGCGGCCAACGTCCCTGCCCCGGCCAAGGCCCCCTTATGGGCAATGGATGTGGCCAACGCCACCCCTGCGGCCCAGTGGTGATAGCTGATATTGGGGATATTACCGGGATAATAGAATTTCGATGTTGGCACCTTCCACGAAACATCCCCCGCATCATTGGCAGAAAAACGCTGCTCGGCTGGCCCATCAAGGCTGTTCACGGTGTGATGAAGGCCATCGACAGCCACGCCTGCACTTTTCTGTAAGGAACGGGCCAGTTCTTCTTCTGCCTTGTCCCATTCGGGCATGCCGACACATTCGATATTGCGCTGCACCACTTCGGCGACCGTTTGATTGCCACGCACGGGCCACACCGCTGATAACACGGTGTATTCCCATTCAGTATTTGTCATCAACGCCGCCCCTTCGGCGACTTTCTTGGCGTGTTCAAACAGTTTTTCAGCACCCTCAGCCGTTGCATCCCGAAAGTACCACCAGATTTTTGTGCATTTGGGAATGACATTGGGCTGATGGCCACCTTCCAGAACCACCCGATGGATACGCGATGTTGGCGGCATGTGTTCGCGGTACTGGGCCAGCCCCGCATCCATCATCATCAAACCATCAAGGGCATCCCGTGCCTTCCACGGGGCTGTTCCCGCATGGGCGCTTTCACCGTTAAAGGTAAAAATGGCGGAGACAAGGGCCGATTGTAACATCCCATAACCAACCCGCAGGTCCGCCCCGATATGGGGATGCAACGCAATATCCACATCATCGAAATAGCCGTCGCGAACAAAATAAGGGCGCGATAAAACCTGTTCTTCTGCTGGTGCGCCTAAAATTCGGAGGGTGCCAGGGATGTTGAATTGCTCCATCACCCGCTTAACGGCGATGGCGGCACCGATCATGACCGCGCCATTCACGTTGTGGCCTTCACAATGTCCGGGCGCGCCTTCGGTGATGGGCGTTTGTTCTGTGACACCCGACTTTTGGCTGTTATCAGGGTTGGCATCAAATTCTGTGTGGATCGTAATAACGGGTTTACCAGAACCAAATTCACCCAGAAAGGCCGTGGGGAATCCGGAAAGGCCGCGCTTCATCTTGAAGCCCTCCTTTTCCAAAAGACCGCTCATCAAGGCGGCACTTTCGTATTCCTGATTGCCCAGTTCCCCAAAATAAAAAATGTTATCGCCCACTAGGCTAATGGCCTTCGCATTGGCCGCTATACAATCAAACGCCGCACGTTTTTCAGGCGACAAATTATCCATATTCATAAAGACACAGTCCTATTCATCATAAGATTCGAGTAATTCAACCGGGTCGCCGAATTTTTCGGCAGCGGCAATCACCTGTTCATCGCGCAGCGACATCAAAAAGCCCTTGTCCAAAATGGTCGTGTTCCCCGCCTTCACCGTTGTGTCGAAGGTCACCAGGTCCATATGGATATGGGGTTCTTCCCAATGTGGGATGGCGCGTCGCAGGTACGCGCTTTCTTTCAATGCATTAATCCCGAAATGCAGCCCGCCCGGTGAATTGGGCCCGGCCGGATAAATGCCATAACGCGGCGCTTTTGGATTATGGCCACAGCCCAGTTCCTGAAGCCTGCCGCCGATCAAATATTCTCTCATTTGCTCGGCCTGCAGGGATTTACCATGCACCTTTGACACGAAATCATCTTTAAATTCGACGCCAATTTTTTCATCAAATGGTTTTGGAAAGCCAACGGCCCATTGTGGGAAAATTACCCCGTTCATTTTGGCAAATGCTTTGGGGTCCCGTGCATGGGCAGTTTGGCCATAAAGGTTGGGCCCGTGGGTCGGCAGGTAATGGATATAACACCCGGGCTCTGTTGCCGTGTTGAGCCCACGCCAGCGGCTAATCCCCAAAAGGGTTTCCGTCATTTTTGGCGTAAATTCGATTGTCAGGTCTGACCCACGGTCATCGGTGAACTGCATATCGAAATTCACATCTCTGGGGTACAGCCTTGCCGTGGCCCGAATGATTTCCCCCACCAATTCAACCGGGAACCGCGCATGGGGCGTTTCCAGCACATCCAGATTGCGAAAATAGGTAATCTTCACCCAACGTTGCCCCGTTTCCTTCCGCATTTTGTTGGCAAAGGGGCACCCCGTAGAAGCAAACCAGGATGACACCACGAAATCACTTTGTTCCAACAAGGGCCGGACGACTTCGGGGATTTCCGTAATTCGCGTCGATGGCCACATAAATTCCCTGCATTCTGCCCCATTGGCTCGGGCAATACCGGAAATGGCATCCACAACACGGCGGTCCAGACGTGGATCGGTCAAAAAGGCAACCCGATCACCCGGCTTGATGGCAAACACCTTGTTCATATTCGCGTATGCCTGAAACCGGTTGCGAATGGTGGTGGATTCGGTCTCTTTTGCAGGCGGCATGGCCGTTGCGGTGTAAGATTCCCGAATATCATCAAGGGTTGGTGGCGTATGGCTCATAATTACTCCCCGTTTTTTTATTGCTGCGCCCAAACAGGCGTCATAATTGGCTTAAGAATAACACTTTTTACGGCCAGATCACGCCCGCAAACCGCAAAGCGACCTTTGCGTCATTTTTTCATCATAAATTGCCAAAAAAATTATCAAAAACTCTAGACGAACCGTCCCGGAATGAACCATTATGCGGGCCTTAAGATGCGAAGATATCGCAACCACATAGAGTTCACATAATGAAACCAACCGATACGTCTGATTCGGATTTCTTTCACCGAGTCGTTGACTGCCAATGGGCCTGCCCTGCCCATACCGCAGTACCCGAATACATTCGCCTGATCGCTCAGGGAAAGTTTACCGACGCCTATATGGTCAACCGGGCATCCAACATATTTCCAGGAATCCTGGGCCGTGTATGTGACCGGCCCTGTGAACCGGCTTGTCGGCGCGGACGCCTTGATGATGCAGAACCTGTCGCCATTTGTCGGCTGAAACGGGTAGCAGCAGACCATCGCGATGACATCACCGATCAATTGCCAAAGGCACCAAAGAAAAAGAATGGCAAACGCATTGCCATCATCGGTGCGGGACCCGTGTCGTTGAGCGTTGCCAATGACCTGATGCCCCTTGGGTATGACTGCACCATGTTTGAATCCCTTTCCCGCCCGGGCGGATTGATGCGTTCCAATATTCCATCCTTTCGCCTGCCCACCAAGGTTCTGGATGAAGAAATTTCATACATCACCGATATGGGGGTGGACCTTCGCCTGAACACACGGGTGGAAAGCATGACGGGGCTTTTGGATGATGGCTATGACGCTATCTTTGTTGGCACCGGCGCGCCCAAGGGCAAAGATCTGGTCTTGCCCGGCCGCGATGAAAGCGACCATATCCATATCGGTATTCAGTGGCTGGAATCTGTCGCGTTTGAACATATTGAATCCATTGGTAAACGGGTGTTGATCATCGGCGTTGGCAACACAGCCATGGATTGCTGCCGCACATCGCTGCGGTTGGGCGCCACAAATGTCAAAGTCATGGCCCGCAAACCCCGCGAATTCTTTAAGGCATCAGATTGGGAACTGGAAGATGCCGAAGAAGAAAATGTCGATATCATGGTCAATCATTCGCCCAAGAATTTTGTTATAGAAAACGGCAAGCTCAAGGGCATGACCTTTGAAAAAATGGATTACACGCTGGATGAAAAAGGCGAAATAACCGATAGCACCGTTTCGGAAGAAGTCTTTATCCCATGCGATGATGTTGTTCTGGCCATCGGCCAAGACAATTCATTCCCCTGGATTGAACGCGATATCGGGATCGAATTCGGCAAATGGGATATGCCGGTGGTAGACCCCGTCACCTTTGCATCAACACGAGAAAATGTGTTCTTTGGCGGCGACGCTGCATTTGGCCCCAAAAACATTATCTGGGCGGTTGAACATGGGCATCAAGCCGCCATTTCCATTCACAAACATTGCGAAGGCACCCCCGTTACCGACCGACTTCCCGATGGGGTAAATCTTCAATCCACCAAAATGGGCATCCATGAATGGCGCTATTCCAATAACTATGACCCCGCCGCGCGGGGTGAAATGCCCCATGTCGACCTGAAGGAACGGTTCAAAAAACTGGATATCGAAGTGGAACTGGGCTTTACCGTTGATCAGGTCGTAACAGAGGTTGAACGGTGCCTTAACTGTGATATTCAAACTGTTTTCACGCCGAAGCTCTGCACCGAATGCGATGCATGCATTGATATTTGTCCCGTTGATTGCCTGACCATTGTTGAGAACACGGACGAAGATGAATTACGCCAAAACCTGACGACCCCGGCACAAGACCCGGACCAGCCCATGTTTGTGTCTGATCCCCTGAATTATACAAAACGGGCCATGGTCAAGGATGAAAATTTCTGCGTCCATTGTGGGCTTTGTGCAGAACGCTGCCCAACGGCTGCTTGGGATATGGAACAATCGACGATCACCTTTGCCTATGCGGGTGATGAAAACGGAGGAAGTGCGTCGTGCCACAAACGAAAAGTCGGCTAAACGACTTCGTCGTCAAAATTGCCAATGTCAATGGCACCGGATCGGCCAGCGCCAATGCACTTCTGATGAAGGCATTCTTTCGCATGGGCATTCCCGTGGTGGGCAAGAATTTCTTTCCATCCAACATTCAGGGCATGCCGACCTGGTACGAAATCCGGGTCACCAAAAAGGGCTACAAGGGCCGTTCTGGCAACATCGATATCATGCTGGCCATGAATGCAGAAACCTATGCCGATGACATCAAAGAAGTCACCGCTGGCGGTTACCTTATCTATGATTCATCCTGGCCACGGGACAAACTTCTATCACGCAGTGATATTACAGTGATGGGCATTCCCCTTGCAGACATGTGCAACGAAGCCTTTGCCAATCCCCGCATTCGCATCCTGATGAAAAACATGGCCTATGTTGGTGCCATGGCCGCATTGGTTGGCATTGAAATGTCAGTCATCAAAACATTGATCGAAGAAATGTTTGCAGGCAAACCCAAACTTGTTCCAGCAAACATGCAGGCGATTGAGCTTGGTTATGATTATGTCAGCAGCCATTTTGATTGCCCCTTGCCACTTCGGGTCAAAGCCTTGGACAAAACCAAGGGCCACATCATGATTGATGGCAATACGGCCGCCGGGCTTGGCTGTGTATATGCAGGGGCCACCGTCGGGGCCTGGTATCCTATTACACCGTCAACGTCGCTCATGGATGCCTTCACATCATTTTGCAATCGTTTCCGCGTTGATAAAGAAACCGGGGAAAAGCGCTTTGCCATCATTCAGGCCGAAGATGAATTGTCTTCTGCCGGTGTTGTTGTTGGCGCTGGCTGGACCGGTGCGCGCGCCTTTACCACAACATCGGGACCCGGAATTTCATTGATGGGTGAGCTGATCGGGCTTGCCTATTACGCCGAAGTCCCCATGGTGCTTTTCAATGTACAGCGTGTTGGGCCGTCCACAGGCATGCCAACCAGAACCCAGCAAGGCGACATCATAAGCTGCGCCTACGCCTCTCATGGTGATACCAAACATGTTTTACTGTTCCCCAGTGATCCCGGGGAATGTTTTGATATGGCCGTTAATGCGTTCGATTTATCAGAACGCCTTCAAACGCCGATCTTTGTTCTGTCCGATCTTGATATCGGCATGAATGACTGGATGTGCAAAGAATTGAAATGGAATGATAAATACCGCCCAGACCGTGGCAAGGTTCTCAACGATGCTGAACTGGCCAAGATCAAAGATTTCCACCGCTATCTTGATGTAGACGGGGATGGCATTCCTTACCGGACATTGCCCGGCTCAAAACCCAAAGGCGCTTATTTCTTCCGGGGTGCCGGGCATAACAAGTACGGTGGCAGGACAGAGGTCGGGGACGAATACCAAGACGTCATGGATCGCTTGTTGGTTAAATGGGAAACCGCAAAAAATCTGGTTCCACCCCCGGTTGTCAGGCGTTCCAAAAAAGAGACCCGCACGGCCATCCTGTCCATTGGCTCTTGTGATGGTGCGATACGCGAAGCCATCGATGGCCTGAACGCACAAGGCATCTCCGTTAATTACATGCGCGTGCGGGCCTTCCCGTTCAGTGAAAAGGTCGAAGCTTTTCTTGAAAACCATGATCGCATTTTCGTTATTGAACAAAACCGCGATGCCCAGTTAAAAAGCCTTCTGATCAATGAAACCCGGGTGGAAAAGAAACAACTGGTATCCATCCTGAATTATGATGGCATGCCGATGTCACCGGATATCATTGAAAAAACCATCTCGGAAACCGTTGCCAAGGAGAATGCCGCATGAGCTTCATTCGCAAACCAAAGGTTTCCCATAAAGGAAGCACCCGGAATGATTTGGGCCTGACCCGGAATGAATATGACGGGGCCATGTCTACGCTCTGTGCCGGGTGTGGCCATGATTCAGTTACCGCTGCCATGACCCGGGCATTTTTTGAACTTTCCATCCCACCCCATCGCGCCGTTAAAATCAGCGGCATCGGTTGTTCATCTAAAACAACCGCCTATTTCATGGGGCAATCCCACGGGGCCAACACCGTTCATGGGCGCATGCCTTCCATTGCCACCGGTGCATCGGCGGCCAATCGTGAACTGTATTGCATTGGCGTCAGCGGGGATGGCGATAGCCTTTCTATTGGATTGGGCCAATTTGCCCATGCCATGCGACGCAATTTAAATATGCTCTATATTATTGATAACAATGGCGTCTATGGCCTGACCAAAGGGCAGTTTTCAGCATCTGCCGCCCTGGGTGCCAAGGCCAAAAAAGGTGAGCAAAACACCCAGGCACCCATTGATCCCGTTAAAACAGCATTGGCACTTGGGGCCAGCTTTATTGCCCGCAGTTTTTCGGGTGATAAAGCCCAGTTGGTGCCCCTGATCAAGGCTGGATTGAAACATCAAGGGTTTGCCTTGATCGATATCCTGTCGCCTTGCGTCACCTTCAACGACCACGAAGATTCTGCCATGTCATATGCGCACGCGTATCAGAATCTACACCCCGCAGCCCATGCCGATCTTATCGATGCCAAATCAGAAATCAGCGCCTCTTATAACGAAGGCCAATCAATTTCTGTAACCCTGCACGATGGCAGCACCATCATGCTGAAAAAGACCGATGAAGACTATGATCCCCGTGACAGGGCCAAGGCCTTTAACTATGTCATGAGCCATCAGGAACGCGGCGAAATCGTTACCGGGCTTTTATATATCGATGAAAACAGGCCAGACATGCATGGGGTGAATGGCACAGTGGCCGCCCCATTGGCAACATTCCCGTATGAAGACCTTAATCCGGGGTCAAAAGCCTTGGAATCCCTCCAAGAACGGTATCGCTAGGGTTAAATTTTCAATCCCTAGAAACCTTATGTTTACCTATCTATGTAAACATACTACTTTAGTAGCATGTAAAGGAAAGATAACGCGATGAAGCGACTTCTTGTCGTTGATGATGAAGTTGAATTTGCCAATTTCGTAAAAGGGGCCAGTTCAACCCTTGATTTCGAAGTGGCGCTTTGTCACGACTGCAAATCAGCACGGAAGAAAATTCGCGACTTCAAACCGGATATTTTGGTCCTTGATATTGTCATGCCCGGTGAAGACGGCATTGAATTTTTGCAATGGTTTTCGTCTGAAGAGGGGAAAGAAAAGACCAAGGTCATCCTTGTGACCGGGTTTAACCCCCACTACATGGAAATGGCTGAAAAGCTGAGTTCGCTCTCAGGCATTGATATTGTCACCACATTGCAAAAACCGGTGCATCTATCTGATCTGCGGGCGGCACTTACCAGCTAGACACGCCATCAAGCCTGTAATTCAACCATCAAGCGGTTTTTGAAGTCTGAAAGGGCTTGAGCATCATAAGGCTCAGCTTTTCCACAGCCCCAAACCGGCCCCGGCCATGCCGCATCCTTTGATGTCCGTGCAATAACATGAATATGAAGCTGCGGCACAATATTGCCAAGGGCTCCAACATTCATTTTATCAGGCTTGAACATGCCATTCAGTATCTTGGAAATCAGGGTAATTTCCTCCATCAAAATAGCCCGATCCTCAATCGACAAATCATGAATTTCTTGCACGCCAGCGCGTTCAGGTACCAAAATCACCCATGGAAACCGCCGGTCATTCATTAGCAATATGCGGCTTAGCCCCAGTTTGGTTATCAAATGCGTATCTTGATCCAGGCGTGGGTCCAGCTTGAATGTCGTCATAAAGGGATGCCAATCATCTTTATTTGGGGTATCTGCATCTGATAGCCTGTAGATGCTGTAAAAATAAAATGGGAAGAATTATGTTTCATGCTGACCATACGTCCCTGCAAATCATTGCTCATCTCCTGATCGCATCGCTGTTTGTTATCGTCGGCATTCGCAATCTCTTGAATTGGGGTAACACGACCCGCCGCATGGCAGAACTTAATGTTCCGGTTCCAGGTTTTTCATTTGGCCTAGCATTAATCCTGCAATTTAGCGGTGCATTCATGGTAGCGGCTGATTATTTCGCCAGTATCGGCGCCCTAATTTTAATCGGGTTCACCATCGTCGTGTCTGCCTTTTACCATCGGTTCTGGGAATACGAAGAACCCCGCGCCCGCCAGGTCCATTTCCAGTTCGTCTGCAACAATCTTGCCGTGATTGGCGGGTTGATGCTGATTGTCTAACCGCTAATCAAGATTGGCCGGAAA
>Ga0233433_10002262_pt1 | contig 17091 bp, 16 predicted proteins | sample SI_122_August201_5_FD_179868 | JGI IMG/M metagenome (GOLD analysis project Ga0233433, IMG submission 179868) | Seawater microbial communities from Saanich Inlet, British Columbia, Canada - SI_122_August2016_100_MG | ecosystem: Environmental > Aquatic > Marine > Inlet | place: Canada: British...
CCCCTAAAGTAATGATCAATTGTGAGCATACAGGTACTAAAAAGTTCAATAGAAACCTAGGCTAATTCACTACGTAAAAGGTGCTTGCAAGAACCCTATCGGAACTTTTTGGTGTTCGGCCCGTTCTGACCCTTTTTTTGAAGAAAAGTGCGAGATGATTACTGTTTTCTATGACGATCAGTGCGGTTTATGCCGCAAAGAGATTGCTGTTTATCAAAACCAAGACAAACACGGACTGTTTAACTGGCAACGCCTCTCGGAAACAACATTTGACCCTAATGAACAGCGGTTTAACCTAGTTCAAGCACTAGAGAGACTACATGTCATTAACCACCAGGGAGATGTGAAGATTGGGGTGGACGCTTTCATCTTGATTTGGAACCAATTACCGTACTGGAAAATTCTCGGATTTTTTGCGTCCGTAGCGCCAGTCAAATGGTTTCTAAATTTGGTTTATGACCAGTTCGCGAAGCGCCGGTTCAAACGTCTGGACCATTGTCAATTAGCACTTGCGGAGCAAATGAAAAAACAAACATAGAGTTGAAGACTAAAATGTGTTGCTGATAATCGACAAACAATCCACTCTCACGTCGCTCACTCGAGTACTTTCCGAATTTCAGTTTCATCGGACCATTCCAATATCCCAGTCCGGATATCCCAAACCTGCAAATTGACTTTGTAATACACATCCCGAATATCCGAATTCTGTTTTACTATTGATCGTATATTTCCCTCCAATCGATACGCAGCACCCACCATTTCCCCTTTGGGAGCAGCAACTTCCTGATCGTAATATTCGTCATCCGCTTGACGATCTAACTCACTAATTTGCTGAGCCATCGCATCTTCGTCAACTACAAACCGAACCACACCGCTGCGCGCCAACTCGGTTCGAATAGAATCGGTAATCCCGCGAGTATCAATGTATTCACTTGTGAGATTCTCAACATCCTGCACCGTAATCAGTGGCCTCTTTCCCTCAACAACTAGTGGGGAGGTCAAAATGGAACGAGTCATTTGCTCCGCGATTGATTGAAGGTCAGTGGAGCCAAACTCAATCGTCACAGTCTCCACCCCTTTGGGGTCACCATACCTAACCGATTTAGAGCACCCCACGATGACGCTAACAACCATCAATAGTGCGACCAGCGGAAAATAAGCAGTTTTCAACATCTCAGTACCTCCTACTCTTTAATCAAAAATTTTGCGTCTGTCGCCAGCCAATTGGGTGCAGTACTACGAATTGTTTTAATTTCTTTGGAATAGAAGTACACCGGTTTCCACGCTTCCTCATCACCAAGCAGCAAACCTTCCTCGTTCAACCAATCAAAACGATAAGCTAAAGTTCTCTCGGATTTTTTAGTATTCTCAACCTCAACAAAAATACGTAATATCCCGTCTTTGGAGATACACGACATGTTGATCACTTCGACGTCCTCGATGTCCCCCAGGTAGACAACATCTCCCTTAGGACAAGCATTTTTTGCTCCAGAAAACGAACATGACGCTAAAAAGATCAGGCCGCTTAAAAAAACTAACCATCTAATTTGTTTCATCCAAATGCTCATGTTTCCTCACTAATTGATTAGTTAAACGAGACCTGGTTAACATACCATTGCGACCCCACTTGTCGGACAAAAAGTAACATAAATCGACCGGTGACGAGCACTTCCAAAGAATGGGAGCGTGATCCCGACCTGAGTTCCAATGTGCGCGTGCCGCGGGTAATCAGCTGACGGGCGATTCCGATATTGCGGGGTAATAAGCGCCAGCTGCGGTCATCTGCTAACTCAGTAACAACTCCAGCCAACCCAATCAAACCGCCCATCAGACCGGAATCATCTAATTCATCAGCCGCATTTTGCATGGCAACTTTAACACCACTTCGAAGAATACCGCGCGCAATGATGGTAGGCATCTCATCTTTTAGAGCTCGACGAGACATCGCGTCAATGTCAACGACATCTGAGCTAAATTGAAGCGATGACTCCCGCATGGTCAGCCCAACGTCCTCCGTCACTTGAGGTGCGTTATACGCAGGCGCTGAAAATGGAACGTAAGTGGCGTCGCCGCCTTGACCAATTAGAAGTGCAATCTCAATGGATTTTTTTACCGGTGCTAAACCGTGCTCGAAAATCACAAGCAAGTCTGTCGAGTCATCAACCTTTGCGCGACTCATTCGAGTATTCAGGGTTTTTGCTCCCGGTAGCAAATCAAGCGCTTTAGGCCTGAGTTCGGCGGCCTTCCTGTAACCAGGCGCAGCAAGACTCGGCTCGCCCAATTGCTCGTATACAAACCCGGCAAGATAATGGCTCAAAGCATTTTCGTAACTATTCCGAAGATTGCTTATATCTGTGGACTCGAGGGTGTCGGCAGGATAGTCGGGGAAATCTAATAGGCTATAGTTTTTTTCGGTTTGCTCCGCCTGTAAATGTTGTCGTTGACGGCTCCGAAAGTTTTCAATGACTGCCTCTCGTTCATGCGTTGCCTTAATCGCGACTCGCGCAGAAGGCATATCTTTCATCATGAGGTGAGTGAGGGCAATACGAGAGGCCAGCATCACTTTCTCGAAATCATACCCTTGATAGGTTTTAATTTTATCGTTAATCAAAACGGAACCCACATCTTGTATGACCAGGCTTGAATCTAGCCTTGCCAATGACTCCCAACTAGTAACGATCTTATTGGCAATCAACCAAGATCGTAGCGCTTGCTCATAGTCGCCTTGCAACCAATATAACTCACCCAGTTCAAGGTGATAAAGAAGCGTGTCGTCGTTCGAAGATAAGTATCCATGTGCATCAATAGCTTTCTCAAGGTTTCCTTGAGATAAAGCCTCTGAGACGTCACTGAGCCTGCTTTCGTAGCGAGATAACGATTGGCATCCGGTCAGGTTGATAGTGAATATAAGACACGCTAGATAACAACCGCGCGCCAAACTCCTAACTACCCCCATGAAAGCAACCTTTCCTCAAAAAAAATCATAAATACGCGTCACAATGATGTCAATCTGCACTGTACCTGGCTGGTGTAAACAAAGTCGACTGGGTACAAGTATCCCGTTCGCAATCATTTTATCAATTTATGCTTTAATGTCGTTAAAATTTATCGATAATTGCGCGGCGCTGAGGAACCCGAATGTCTTTACTAAGCCTGATTGGATTTACTTTACTTACCAGTGTGATGTGCAGTATTTCCCTCTCTTATGCCGAGGGTAAAACAGCTCAACAATTAGTTGGCGCTTGCGCGCGATGCCATGGAGCTGACGGAAATTCCAGCTCTGGTCAATATCCGAGTTTGGCCCGGCAAAATGAGGAATATCTCATCAAGCAATTACATGATTTCAAGTCAGGTGCACGATCAAATGGTCAAATGTCACCACTTGTCGGCGTGCTGGATTCCGAAGATATTGCGATACTCGCTAAGTTTTATCATGAAGAGCACATCGTACGGCAACGTGGCATCGACGAGGACCTTGCTAAAATCGGCAAGAGCATCGCGATGGACCGCGGATGTAGTGTTTGCCATCAGGCAAACTATAGAGGAGCTGGGCTGGTGCCACGTCTCTCTCGACAAAAAAGGGTGTATCTTGAGAAAACGATGAAGGACTTCAGGGACGAGAAGCGCATTAATGATAATGGCCTCAAAACAGATTCGATGAAGCCTCTCTCCGACGACGAAATCAAAGCCCTTTCTCATTTTCTAGCGGGAATGTGAATTTCACGCCTAAAGGAATAAAAGATATTCTCATTCTCGCGTATGACAAACAGCATAACGAGAGTACCTTAAGGACACGGTAAAAGGTGTTTCGTCATACACACCTGCTTACACTATAAAAATTATTGATGATCTGCGTTAACCCAAAATTATTTCACAAGGACGAGTCATGACGAAGATGAGTAACGAACAACTCGCATATTACAAGGAAAATGGCTACATATTCCCGGACTTTAAACTACCCGATGATCTCACTCATCGTCTCCAATCAGGTATTGACTCAGCCATACAACGATTGGGGGATAAGTTTAAGCCTGAGGATATTCCGAACCCCCACTTCCTCGACTTTTCTTCAGAAGGTGTAAGCAACCCCTTCATGGAGGTTGCGTCACACCCTGGGATTCTTGATCTAGTGGAACAAATTATTGGACCCGACATCATTCTTTGGATAGCACGCGTTTTTTGTAAACCTAGCATCACAGGAAGAGAGGTGCCGTGGCATCAAGATGGGGAATACTGGCCAATGCGTCCACTTGAGACTTGTACAGTTTGGATAGCTCTAGACGAGGTCACAACAAAAAATGGGTGCATGCGCTTTATTCCTGGATCACATGATGCTGGCTTATACAGGCATCACATGTCCGACCGTAAAGACCTAGTTCTCAACCTGGAGCTTGATGACGATCAATTTGATGAGTCAAAAGCAGTCAATGTGGAATTAGCACCAGGGGCAATATCGATGCATCACGTCAAGATAATCCACGGATCACACGCCAATACTTCGGCTAGTCGAAGAGCTGCACTCGTCCTACGCTACATGCCGGCATCGTCACACTATGACAGATCCTTGGTCAACCATGATCGATTCAAGAGCCCATTCAACCTCACCGAGCAACCTTTGATGCTAATGCGCGGTAGTGACGTTTCTGGGAAAAATGATTTAGTTTCTAACCATGATTACTGGAAAGAACGTTACTCTAAAGTCTGAGGAAATCCTTGTCGTTGATCATTGGAATTGATGGGTGTCGAGCAGGCTGGTTTGCAGTTTGGCACGATCACGAAAAGGTCATTCAATCCAAAGTATTTCGATATGCAAGCGACCTAATTACACACTTCAAAACCAATAAACCCATTATCATCGGGATTGATATGCCCGTTGTTTTAAGTGACTCAATCCCAAGGGAGGCAGATCAGCTGGCTAGAAAGTTACTAGGTAAAAAATCTTCGTCCATCTTTACGGCTCCCACACCTGGAATGTTGCGCCAAACAAGCTATGAAGATGCCACGAAATTTTCTAAAGAAAATTACGGGAAGTCTATTTCAATTCAATCTTGGCACTTATTTCCGAAAATTAAAGACCTCAGCAAAATCACAGATTGCAAGCACCTCGATATCCATGAAATTCATCCGGAATTAAGTTTTCGATCGATGAATAATGATGTTGTAATTTTGGAGCGAAAAAAAGATTCAAAAGGATTTGAGATAAGAGAAGCTCTTTTAAAACGCGAATTTTCCACGCTGGATTTTCAGGGAATACGAGATCAATACCTTAAAAAAGACGTGGCGAATGACGACATTTTAGATGCCTTGGCCGTCTTATGGAGCGCGCAAAGAGTGGCCCGCAGAGAAGCTACTTTTTTACCCGCCAATCCAAATAAGCCAAAGATGTCGATCGCCTTTTAACAGGCTTTCACATAAAAATTCGGACACCAAACTCAATATTCCACTTAAAGGAGAACGGAGTACTATCTCCCCATAGTGTCGTTCCGGGTCGAACGTAGTACATTGTTTTACCCTCTACGAAACGACCATACTCCAAATCGAACGTACCAGTGGATTGGTCGTTTCTTTCATGATCCCAAATGAAAGCAGGATCCGACATTAAATAGTATCCGTCAGTGAGGATTTTGACTGTTGTTCCCTTGATCGTTGTATTTCTTGAATCCGAGCTTGAGGATCCACCCAAGGTATCAACATATTGAATAGAAGGGAAAGTAACTATTTTCGCTTCAGGAAATCTCATAAATCCAGTCACCACCGGAGAGATCGTGTATTTATCTCCGCCCAGCGCAGTGTCGGTTGCCGTATCCCACTTGTTTTCCATCCCGAAAAACAGTCGGGTTCCAGCCGAGGTATTTATCGCTAGGTAGGAAATGCGTGTTACTAAATCACCAAGACCATAGTTAGAGCCACCAGACAGCGCAGTATTACGTTTGAATGGCATGGAAACTCTCGCATACCATTGGGAGGCAACTGGTAATTCAACCAGTGCGTCTCCTATTAAGCTGCTTGTATTATTCTCAAGCTTCTTATACTCGGTACGAAGAAAGATTTTCTTTTTAGTTGGATCTAACCCACCCCCCTTTTTAACCTCAGGAACCTCAGAAACCTCAGGAATCTCAGGAATCTCAGGCTCTTGCTGGCCAAAAGATCGTTCCGGAAATATTGTTAAAGTGACAAAAAGGACCAATAAAAGCATCACCAACCGGCCTATCGTAACCGTACCGCGCGACACATCATGCAATGCCACACAATCTTGACTTAGTTTTTGATCAATCACTTTCAAACCCCCAGCTTCTGCGAATAATTTTTATTATGATTTGTTATTCAGCTACTTTATGCCGTATTTTATACCAATTAGTATTTTTATAAATACACACAACTGCGCATAACGCTTATGCCGTGAATTCATAAATGCAGTATCTCAGTCGTCCGGTATACAGAACTTAGTCATCACTTCAGAAATAACCGGTACAGTGAGTCCCTGCAGCATTTCAGTCTTAGCCATATCGCTCTCATAAGCCTGCTCCGTTCCTAGTGAGCCTTCATAGAGTATTTGCTTACGAACGCGATAAAGCGCACGGTCGCAATCTAACTCGATATAGTTTTTTCTTGAAAGAATTCCCATCACAGGAAACTTGAAATCGACCATACTCCAAAAGAAAATATCCCTAGCAATCCTTTTTATCGAGTCCGCGTCGTAGTATTCTGCTTTTTGTGGTTCGCTTGCCCGAATAGCGACCCAATCCTCACTGTAAGCAGGAACTGAGATAACTCCACAGCAAAACACGGCAAGAAGAACAATAGATTTCAGTAATATCATGGATTCCTAGCTACTAAGACAACTGCTCTCAATCAGAAATAATTTAAAAAAACAAGACGTCACGCAGGTCAAAGAGGCAACTACTTAAAATCCCCCTCTGGCAGCACGCATAGAATCGTGTCTCCGTTCGCTACCAACTTCTCCGAACCGTCCTTCACTGCATACAGATCACACCGGGTAAATATTTGTAATCGTCCCGGCTTCACTACTTTACCCCGTGCGATGAACACATCACCCATCGCCGGTCTCAAAAAATTGACAGAAAAATTTGAGGCAAGAAAATTTGCGTCGGTGATCGTTAAGCCAGAGAAACCACAGGCGGTATCAATTAACGTTCCCACAATGCCGGCATGAAGAAACCCCGAGTATTGTCCGAAGTCCTCGCGCCAATTGATACGTATTTCGACTGAGCCAATTTCTGCTTCGGTTACCTCGATACCTAACCAACGATTAAACGAAGATCGTTCATTAATGTCCCTGACTCGTCCTAAAATAGCGCTCATCGCAGCTCCCCCTTAATAAACCACCTATAAATGTACTCACAGACATAATCATCAACAGTAAACCGTTGTGCGCATCCACAACCAATTAAAAACCGCTAGACAATAGTGAGTCGCCGCATTTTAGTTAAAAAGCACTAAAAAATCACGAAAACATTGACAAAAACCCAAGATAGACGCAATAAATTTGTATAAATATATAATAAAAACAGTTATCTACAAATTATTTACCTCACTTGGCCAATTAATCCCCACCTACCCTCTTGACAGGGAAATCAGGACAATGGCATTATTTCGACACGTTCATCCACTTAGGACGGAAGTAGACTACTCAGTCGAAGGAACGCATTATCATCGTTCATCTCGAAAGAGACGGAAGTAGGTAATGGTTACCGAAGGAACGCACCTAACTTTAAAAAGGAGGGTGTTATGAACTTGTGGACACAATACTGTAGACGCCAAGCACGTGCTGAGCATCATAAAGCTCACATGGTTAAGCAGATGATGTTGCGCGCGTTAAAAACGTACGACAGTTAAAGTAGTTACTAAACACAAATTCAGTAGTCAGCAAACTTGGCAAAACCTAGTATCTAGGTTTTGCCTTTTTTTATTTACGACCTCACGAAAATCCGTCCCTAAGACATAGGTTGGTTTTCTTAAAACTCGATACCTGCTTTTAGCCATACCGTGCGCCCAGGCTCCTTCACGCCAGCTGTATTGTCCGTGATAAATCCAGTGATTGCAGGGCTATTCGTTCTATTAATATGCTCAAAATAATCTTCATCGAGTAAATTATCAATGCCTAAACTAACGTACGATTTTGCACTGATGTCATATCCCGCATTAACTGCCAATGTATAAAAACTTGGAGTCGCTGTTCGGCGATCGAAACCTACCACTGTTCCCTTCCCGGCATCAATTCGCGTTTGTGCATCAGCGTACCGAGCAAGAAAACCAAAACTCCAATCATTAATGCTGTGATCCACACCGACCCGCATCTCAAGAGGCGGAGTTTGAGCCAGTGGCGTATTGTCGGTTTCATTATCAGCAGTGACAAAAGACAAGCTCCCAAAAACGGACCACTGGTCAGAAAAATTGTACCGAGCATCGATTTCGCCACCCCATCTCTCAACCTGAACATTCGAAACCGAGTCAGTCGCCTCATCAGAGGTCAGCATGTAATCATCAATATTTGAGTAAAAAACCGAGATATTACTCAATAAGTCTCCAGCCTCGATCGTGAATCCCGTGTCCCATTGCTGATTTTTTTCAGGTTGAACGTTGACCGTGTCGCCAACTGTGATCCCATTAAAGGTCGTTGCCTCCCAATAATCCATAGGTCGTTCGCTGACACCATACCCGAGATACCCGTTGATCATCCGAGATGGGTCACTCATTTCCAAACGCACAAATCCTGATAGCAAGCTTTGATCATCGTCCCCGAGAAATAGGCTCTCAGTATTGGTATTCCCTACATTCTGAAACCGAGAGCTGTTCCAATAGTCCGTTCGTAATCCGCTAATTAACCGTACATCCTTCGCCACTAGAACGTTAGAATCCGCATACACGCCAACCATTTCACTCTCGAAGTCTTTGATCCTAGCTCCCGACTCAAAATTGGAAGCTACGGCTAACGACTTATTCATGAAATTACGTGACGTGTGTTCATCCTGTTTCGCATCCGCTCCGATATTAACCTCTGCAGCGTCGCCTAAGTCAAACGCTAGTCCAACTCGCATCCCATCTGTTTTACGAGCCACATTCATGGTCACACATCGATTATTCGTCCCCGATCCACAATTAGCTGTGGTGCGTCGTGAAAAATTATCCATCACATGATCAATGGAAGTTGTATATGCGCGAAAAGAGAGCATTGAGGACTCATCGCCATTCTCCAGTAACACACCATAACTCGTTCGATCGAATAAAGAGCCATCAACATTACGATCAGAGTTTGAAGATTCAGCTTCGCTAACGATCACATCAACTTCAACATTTAAAGTATCAGTGGGTCTCAATCCCAGCACCATACTGGCGCTGTCTCGCTCGAATGCGGAATGCACTGCGTCTCCATTTCCATCCTCATAGTCATCTTGCTCTCCATGAGAAAAGTCACCCTCGAAGCTGAACATATTGGACCCGAACTCAGTGACCGCCAATAGATCCTTTCTTCCCCAGGACCCCACCGTTATTGCCGATTCAGCACGTAAACCATTAGTTTGCTCAGCAGCTCTGTCAAACAGAACAACTCCCGCTGAATTACCGTTCCCGTATCTCACAGTCTGTGGCCCTTTGATTAACTTCGCAGAGTCGTAGGTTTCAGGAAAAATATATGCAGTTGGCGGATCCAACCTCAGACCACATCCACCTAAAAATTCCATCCCGTCAAGGATAAAATTCAACCGAGAACCTGCGAGTCCACGATAAACCGCGTCCCCGCCAATACCTCCCTTACGAACCACTGAAAAACCAGGGATCACCTTCAATAGACTTGCCCCATCATTCGCTGGAATCGGCTGAATAGGATCACGAGTACTCAATATAACTTCAATACCATCCGATTGGTGGGGGACTGTGAGGACGACCGGATCAACCAAAACAGATTGATCATTTGCAAAACTGAAAGTCGGATTAGTAGTAAAAAAAACAAAAATACACGACAAAAGCTGGTGCTTCCTATATTTGGAACCAAACATTAATTTCTCCTAACTTGCATATCAATACGTCGCACGCTTCCTAAGAAGCGTCATCGCGATTTAATTTTTATGAATAACTAGGAGATATACGGTGGCGCTTTATCCGGATTAGAAACCAAAAACCTTAATTGGTTATCTTTCGCTTTAACTACTTGCACGTTAGAGCGGTAGAAATTTATGCGTGCGTCCGTTAGATCAGTAGGATGAAAATATTGAGCCGTTTGTGATAAACAAAATTCACATGGCCGCTCCGCAGGGACATCGCCCGCGCCGTCACCGTCAGGAGTACTGTCACCAAGCGTCTCGAGCGATTGGATCCCTGCAACAGTACAGATTTGGTTAAATAGCTGAGAATTTTGGCCGATTGAGGATGCAGAAAACTTCGCACCAATCGAGAACAGAATCGCGACCAGTAAAGATATCGCGATTAAACGAGTCTTAGAATAATTACATCGACCAAAAGACAATATATTCATTGACCTACTTGACAAAATTCTTATTGATTTTTTTTACTCGGCGAGATTCTACCGGAAAAACTGCGCCGGTAAAAACTTTCATGAACGAGGGTGACAATCTAGCGATCTTGAACATCTAGGGACTATAAGAAATGTGCGATATTGTCGCTGTAAAGATTTGTTCCACTCATCTACCGACCAATCAATCTCTGATCTTAAAAACTCATTCTCGGAATTGAATCTTAAAAATTCATGCCACATAAGTTAGAACCGTTGGACTAGACTAGTCGGCCAACGGCTCTTTTAACGGTTGAAATCCGCAACCTTAGAATGATGCGCTGACACCTACAACTACGCTACGTGGAGCACCAACACCCACAAACCGATTATCAGTGAAGCTTTCGAACCCTGGCACTTCATTAGGCTCGCCAAGTAATCCAAAACTGAAATACTCCTTATCCAGCAAGTTGTCTACGCGCGCAAAAAGTTTGAAAGTTTTATTAACCTGATATTTACTTCGGATATTCACCGTCTCATAGTCATCCAGACGTCCGAGCTGGTTAGATTCATCGCCCCGAACAAATACACCGGAGTTGTATTGCAGATCACCGCCTACACTAAACGCCTGCGTGAATGCATAGTCGCCACCGACCTTTAAGGTATGTTCAGGAATACCTGGGATGAAATCACCCGCCTGAACTTGGATCAAATCGTTAGCGTCTTTTAAAGAATGATTCGCGCTAGTCACCTCGAAATTCGACTCAAAGGTCGCCTGAACGAGGCTGTAGTTTAAGAACCAATCGAAGCGAGTTGACTGTCCAGTTAGGCCGAGTTCGATACCTTGGCGCAGGGTATCACTGACGTTGTCAAAAAATCCTTGGTTACCCGATACGCCCCCAGTATTTTGAAAAATGATGTCGTTATTGATAGGCGTATAAAACGCACCGATATTGAATCGAACATTTTCTGATACTGAGCCGCGGAATCCGCCTTCAAAACTCTTGGCAACCACCTGATCTAGTGGCGGATCAGCAAGAAAGCCGTTTGGCAAACTACAAGGCGCCGTCGGTTCGGCACAGGCTAGCTCTACGGCAGTGGGTGCCCGAGAGGATTCGCTGTAGCTGAAGTAAGAATTCAAACCGGAGTCAGCCTCATAGGTTAAGCCAACAGCAGGATTAACGCGGTGAAATTCATGCTCTCCAGTTAACGCCGGCTGTGCTCTAGTAAATCCTCTGCCACCCTTGTCGGTCAATTTCACATTCGTATGATTCCAACGAGTGGAAAACGTGAGATCCAGTTTTTCAGTTGCCGAGAAAGTATCAGTAAAGAATAATGACATGGTTGACACCTCAGAATCCAAAGCTGTTCCTTCGTCCGGAACGAAATTATTAGTACCTCGGGTGGATCTATCCCCGTTTAGTTCGGCTAGTTCTTGACTGGAATTAAAGACCACGTCGCCGTAGGTGTAGCCGGCACCGGTAATTAACTGATTAGGTTTATCAAACAAGTCGCCGTATAAAGCGTTTTGCACCGTGAAGCCCCAATATTCCTGGGTGCGATCACTTCGATTTTGCAAAGCATTAAGGTCATCTGGCTCAAAACCATTCGCGTCGCTGATTGCAACGCCGTTTTGATTTTCGACAATTTCACCACCAATAGCCGCCAGTTGGGCTGATGTTATTCCGCCTGCACAATTCAAGCCTTCCAATTCGTCCTCATCCGCTTCAACCAATACTTCATCTCCGTCAACAGTACATTCTTCGAATTCCGTACCATCCCCATTAAACGTATCTGTTTCGGTGCGACGATAGAAAACATTACCAGCGACTTGATAGTCGTCGGTATACCAGTGAGAACCCTGTGCCTGAACCATGATCATTTCATTAAAGGTCTGGTCTGGAGAAGTAAAGATACCGTCGTAATCCTGTTTCGCGAACTCAATAGGGATGGCACCGTTACCAATGAGGTCGGTGTTGGCATAGTTCACATTCAAATCAAGCGAGGTCGTGACATCATCACGATAGCTCAGAGAACCAAATAAGTTCAGGGCATCGGACGGCGATGCATCTCGCCACCCCTTCTCATCAAAGTATTGGACCGTAGCGTAATGACCAAACGTACCGTCGTTATCTCCGGTTTCAATGGAAAATACGTTTCTTTGATGCCCGGTCGCGTTGTAGAGCTCGACATTGGTTCCGTTAAAATTGAATCCGTTTTTCGTCTCGATACTAACCGTTCCACCCAATGTGTTTAAACCGTAAACGGGGTTAGCCCCACCGATCAGATTCATAGAATGAATGGATCCTTCTGGGATGAGGTCCCAATTAATGGTGTCACCAAAGACCTCATTTACACGCACACCGTTTTGATAGATTGCTAGTCCTTGTGGAAGGCCGAGTAACGGAGAAGCGGTAAAACCACGATATTGAAGATCCGGCTGCAACGGGTTGTTCGCCGCCTCGTTGATGGTGACGCTATTAAAGCTGCGTTCCATGAAATCGGTGATATCTAGGTTAGCTCCTCGATCAAGATCTGAGGCAGAGGAAGACTGAACATTATAAGGAATCTTTTCCACTGGCAAGCCAACGCCCAGCACCGGTGTGATGCTAATGATGTCTATGACGATTGGGGCCACCTCGATGCTGGACATTTGTTCAACATCCTCGGCATACGCCTGACTGAAAAGGAAAGTAAGTATGGAAACACCTACTAAGGTGCGGTGAGCAAATTTCATGCGATATTCCCTACAAAATATAGTTATGAACCAGAAACTTAAAAGTTAGCCACGATATACTACTTCCAATCGTGAAAATATGGGAAAAATTCCCAAAATTTCAGACGCTAACTGCTTGGGTGATTTCGGTCCCCCGAGGTCTCACGGCGCTTTTTACTGATCTTGCTATCCAGACAGGATAAAATGCGGCCCCTACCCACCACTTAACAGACGCGACTCGATGCCCTTAACCAGACTTGACAAGCTATCAATCAATTTCGGCACACAAATCATTCTAGACGAAGTTAATTTTGAAATTAAGCGAGGCTCGCGTATCGGATTACTCGGGCGAAATGGCGCTGGAAAAACAACACTCATGAAACTCATCGCCGGAGTAATCGCACCGGATGGCGGCGAGCGTTGGCTGCGACCCGGGGTAGAGGTGGCTTGGTTAGAACAAAACCTTCCTAACGCCGATGAACAAACAGTATATGATTTTGTGGCAGATGGGCTCGCAGAAGTAGGTGCGCTCTTAAAGCGTTATCATCACCTCACGTCAAACTACGACACCACCAACACCGATGAACTCGAGCGCGTACAAGAAGAGCTCGAAGCAAAAGACGGCTGGAGCCTAAGCCAAAAAGTTGACACCGTAATCACTCAGCTGCAACTCCCACAGGATAAGCACATGTCGGAGCTCTCTGGTGGCTGGCGAAAGCGAGTTGCTCTAGCCCGAGCCCTCGTTCGAGAACCGGAACTACTTTTGTTGGATGAGCCGACAAACCATCTGGATATTCCAGCGATTGAGTGGCTAGAGAAGCAACTACTAGACTACCGCGGCGCACTGATGCTCATCACCCACGACCGGAGCTTTTTACAGAACGTAGCCAACAGAATTGTCGAGCTTGACCGAGGCTCACTCTATCAATTTGAGGGCAGTTTTGATCGCTTTCTTCGTTATCGTGAGGAACAGTTCGCGGCGGAGCAAAATTTCAATAAGCTGTTCGATAAGAAACTTGCCGAAGAGGAAGTGTGGATACGCCAAGGCATTAAGGCGCGCCGTACTCGTAATGAGGGTCGGGTAAGAGCACTCGAATCCATGCGTAAAGAGCGAAGTCAGCGAAGGGAGCTACAAGGCAAGGCTAATTTCAAACTTGATATCGCAGAACGCTCTGGGAAAATCGTAGCTGAACTGGAAAACATCAGTCATACGTTCGGAGAAAGTACGATCATTAGAGACTTCTCCTCATCAGTTATGCGCGGTGACCGAATCGGCATCATCGGTGCAAATGGCGCCGGGAAATCAACACTCATAAAAATAATTCTTGGACAGCTCACCCCTTCCAAGGGCGAGGTAAAGCTTGGTAGCAAACTAGAGGTCGCGTATTTCGACCAGTTACGCGAACACCTGGATATGGAAAAGAACCTCATTGACAATATTTGCGGTGGGCAGGAGTTCATCGAAATAGATGGCAAACGAAAACATGCTATCAGCTATCTTGGCGACTTTTTATTTGCGCCAGACAGGGTACGTATGCCTGCCAGGGCGTTGTCTGGCGGCGAACAAAACCGCGCCATACTTGCTAAAGTTTTTAGTAAGCCAGCTAACGTCCTTGTACTGGATGAGCCAACTAATGACTTAGATATTGAGACGTTAGAACTACTCGAAGAAATACTTGCAAACTTTAAAGGTACGGTTCTGCTTGTGAGCCACGATCGAAAATTTATGGATAATGTGGTCACCTCAGTCATGGTTTTTGAGGGTGATGGCAAGGTGCAAGAATATGTAGGTGGTTACAGCGACTGGGTCCAGCATGGAGGAAAATTACTGGATGTGAGTGATACTCCAGAAACTCAAAAAAGTAAGCAAAAAAACAAAACGGCTCCTGTGGCGGCGCAAGCCGCCAAGCGATCCTTGTCGTATAAGCAAAAGCTCGCATTGGAGAAAGCATTAGCCCTTATCGAGACGTTAGAAACAGAGCAAAGCACATTAGACACACTCATCTCTGAGCCCAGCTTTTATTCCTCAGAGCCCAGTAAAATCGAACTGACTCTCAAGCGAACCGCAGCTATCAAAATTGAACTTTCAGCTGCCTATACCGCATGGGAAACGCTGGAAGAAAATCAGTGATCAACCGACAAGCAAACCTGAACAAAACAGACAAACAATAGTCACGCTATCTATCCCACTCAAATCACCCATTAGCAGTGTTTCAGTCGCCGTTTTGAATTACGTCAAAAAAATATTTTCATAACTGAGAACATTTACGAACGTACAAAAAGTCATACCGATGTTATCCATTCCGCACCACTCACTTAACAAGCGTTAACCGTCGGAACATGTCATCATAGTTATATGAATTTTCAACAGCTTTTCAATACTCAATTTCCCATTATTCAAGCACCCATGGCCGGCGTGCAAGGTGCTTCGTTAGCGGCAGCGGTGTCCAATGCGGGCGGCTTAGGAAGCTTACCTTGCGCGATGTTGAGTACGGACGCATTGCAAAACGAATTGCAGGTCTTGCAGTCGAGTACGCGTGAACCTTTCAACGTGAATTTCTTTTGTCATAGGCAACCTGAGCCGGATGCCACGCGGGAAGCACGTTGGCGAGAGTCTCTGCTGCCCTACTTTCGCGAGCTTGGAGTAGACCCCGACAAAATTGTTAATGGGCCAGGACGATTTCCGTTTAGTCACGAATCTGCCGATGTGCTGGAAAAGTTTAGACCTGCGGTAATCAGCTTTCATTTTGGGCTGCCGCCAGCCGATTTGCTTGCCCGCGTTAAGAGTTGGGGTAGCAAAGTCATATCCAGCGCCACCACGGTGGATGAGGCTTCGTGGCTAGAGAATCAGGGCGTAGACGCTATCATTGCTCAAGGTCTGGAAGCGGGCGGACATAGAGGCATGTTTTTGAGTGAGGATATCACCACACAGGTCGGCACCTTGGCACTCCTCCCACAAGTAGTCGCCTCGGTGAGTATTCCAGTGATTGCGGCAGGCGGCATTGCCAGTTCGGCCGGCGTGGCGGCAGCAATGACGTTGGGTGCAGCCGGCGTGCAAGTAGGAACCGCTTTTTTACTTTGCCCTGAGGCCACCACTAGCGTGGTGCACAGAGCTGCCCTTCAAAGTGCTCAAGTTCGAGAAACGGCGTTGACGAATCTATTCTCAGGCCGTCCGGCGCGAGGCGTCGTTAATCGCATCATGCGAGAACAAGGGCCGATGAGCTCTAAAACGCCAGCCTTTCCCTTTGCACCAGCCGCACTAGCCCCACTTCGGACGAGCGCCGAAGCAGCAGGAAATGGAGATTTCTCGCCGCTCTGGGCCGGACAAAATGCGTCAGCCTGTAAAGCGATACCCGCGTCGGAGCTCGTACGAGAACTAGTGGCATTTTAAGCCGAATGATATGATCCGATCACCTGACGTGATTACCTGATACAAACGATGCGGGATGAAAATCTCTAGTCTGAAAAACACAAACCTTACCATCCAATAATTTGCCGGCAAAATAATTTCATTTATGACGCCTACAAATCTAATCCAATATATTTAAGGCTCGGTAATCTGTCGATAGACTTGCCACGCATAACGGTTAAATATTTAGTCACTAATTTTCTCGCCGTTTTTGAACATACCCGTCATGCCTTTATTTACTGTTCCATCTATGAGGTATGAGACCCAAGACCCTTCTCTCTTTCCATTCTTATAGTTGCCCTTGGCGTTCAATCGACCATCCTGGTAGTAAGTCATCCAAGGCCCCTCTGGACTGCCGTTACGATATTCGCCTTGGAAATATAACTGCCCATCATTAAAGTACGTAATCCAAGGACCCACCCTTTCACCCCTGCGCCACTCGCCTTTATCCCATAACTGTCCATTTTCATAGTAAGAAATCCAAAAACCTTCCTCCTC
>Ga0233433_10002270_pt1 | contig 17049 bp, 11 predicted proteins | sample SI_122_August201_5_FD_179868 | JGI IMG/M metagenome (GOLD analysis project Ga0233433, IMG submission 179868) | Seawater microbial communities from Saanich Inlet, British Columbia, Canada - SI_122_August2016_100_MG | ecosystem: Environmental > Aquatic > Marine > Inlet | place: Canada: British...
CGCAGATTATGTGAAAAACATGATCACGGGTGCCGCTCAGATGGATGGTGCTATTCTGGTTGTGTCTTCTGCTGATGGCCCCATGCCTCAGACCCGCGAGCATATCCTGCTTGCCCGTCAGGTTGGCGTGCCGTCACTGGTTGTTTACATGAATAAAGTTGACCAGGTTGACGACGAAGAGTTGCTGGAACTGGTTGAAATGGAAATTCGTGAGCTGCTGTCATCTTACGATTTCCCGGGCGACGATATTCCCATCATCAAAGGGTCGGCTTTGGCTGTTCTTGAAGATGGCGACGCCACAATCGGTAAAGACTCCATTGCTGAACTGATGAAGGCTGTTGATGAATACATCCCACAGCCTGATCGTCCGATCGACAAACCGTTCATCATGCCGATTGAGGATGTGTTCTCAATTTCCGGTCGTGGCACGGTTGTAACCGGTCGTATTGAGCAGGGCGTTGTTAAAGTTGGTGAAGAAATTGAAATCATCGGCATCAAAGATACGCAGAAAACCACCTGCACCGGTGTTGAAATGTTCCGCAAGCTGCTTGATAGCGGTGAGGCTGGTGACAACGTTGGTGTTCTGCTTCGTGGTACCAAGCGTGAAGAAGTTGAGCGCGGTCAGGTTCTGGCCAAGCCGGGTTCTATTACGCCGCACACCAAGTTCAAGGCAGAAGCTTACATTCTGACCAAGGATGAAGGTGGTCGTCACACACCATTCTTCTCCAACTACCGTCCGCAGTTCTATTTCCGTACCACCGATGTAACGGGTACGGTTGAACTGCCAGCTGGTACAGAAATGGTTATGCCTGGCGATAATATCGCTATGGAAGTTAATTTGATTGCCCCGATCGCCATGGATGAAGGTCTTCGCTTCGCCATTCGTGAAGGTGGCCGTACCGTTGGTGCGGGCGTGGTTGCGGCAATTATCGAGTAATTTGTGTGATTTCGGGTGCCTTTTCGAAGGTGCCGGATCACCGCTTCAAAAAATAGTGAGGCGGAATTGCACGAAAAAGGTTGCAGGGGTATAGCTCAGTTGGTAGAGCGGCGGTCTCCAAAACCGCAGGTCGCGGGTTCGAACCCTGCTGCCCCTGCCATTTTGGTACTAAAACCAGTGAATTACGCGAATTCGTTGGTTTGATGATAAATTAATGAGGCCCGGATCACCGTGTTGGGTACGGCTGAACGGGGCTTTGTCATATGTGAGACGCCTCGGAAACGCTTTACCGGGATAACAGCCTCGGAAATGCTTTTCCGGGAAACAAACAGGATCAATAGATCAAGATGGCCAAAACAACGCCAGCGCAGTTCATCAAGGAAGTTCGCCAAGAAACCTCTAAGGTTACCTGGCCTACCCGTAAGGAAACCGGTATTTCCACGGCCATGGTGTTTGTCATGGTTATTATTGCAGCAATCTTTTTCCTGCTGGTCGATAAGTTGCTTTCATCCGGTGTGAAGCTCATTTTTGGTCTCGGAGGTTAATGATGGCGCATAAATGGTACGTCGTGCACGCATACTCAGGATTTGAGAAAAAGGTCGCTCAATCTATTGAAGAGCAGGCTGTGCAGGCTGGTATGGAAGATATGTTCGAGCGTGTTCTGGTGCCAACTGAAGAGGTTGTGGAAATGCGTCGGGGCACAAAAGTGCAATCCGAGCGTAAGTTTTTCCCGGGCTACGTTCTGGCCAAGATGGAGCTGACCGATGAGACATGGCACCTGGTCAAGAACACGCCGAAGGTTACCGGTTTTCTGGGCGGGCAGGGGCGTCCGCACCCCATTAGCGAAGAAGAAGCCCAATATATCCTTAATCAGGTAGAAGAAGGCATTGATCGTCCGAAGCCTTCTGTCACCTTTGAGATTGGTGAGCAGGTTCGGGTTTGTGACGGTCCGTTCAACTCCTTTAACGGTAACGTTGAGGAAGTTGATGAAGAACGCGCCCGGGTGAAGGTTGCTGTATCCATTTTTGGACGCGCCACACCGGTAGAGCTGGAATACGGTCAGGTCGAAAAGCTCTGATCGTTATATAGGTGTGGGAGGTCAGCCATGACCGTACCACGCACTCAGACGCTTCCACTGATATCCGGAAGCATTTAAGCGGAAATATTTTCGCGAACAAGAAATGAAAGACTGAGGAATAAAATGGCTAAAAAAGTAGGTAGCACTATCAGGCTGCAAGTGCCTGCTGGGGCGGCGAACCCGTCACCACCAATCGGTCCGGCTCTTGGTCAGGCTGGTTTGAACATTATGGAATTTTGTAAGGCTTTTAACGCTGAAACACAGAATCTGGAACAGGGCATGCCCATTCCGGTTGTTATCACGGCCTATACGGATCGTACGTTCAGCTTTATCACCAAAACACCGCCAGCGAGCTTCCTGTTGAAAAAAGCAGCGAAGATTGAAAAGGGCGTCTCTAACCCCAGTCGTGAAATGAACGGCACGGTAACCATGGCTCAGGTGCGTCAAATCGCCGAAACCAAAATGGTTGATCTGAACACCACGGATGTGGACCAGGCTGCAAAGATGGTTTGTGGTACGGCCCGCTCCATGGGCATCGAAGTAACGGGGGTCTGAGAACATGGCTAAATTAGGAAAACGCACACGCGCCGCTCGCGAGAAAGTTGATGTACTGGCTACGTACAGCGTGGATGACGCCGTCAAGATCGTTAAAGGCAATGCTACGGCAAAGTTTGATGAAACCATTGAGCTTGCTGTTAACCTGGGTGTTGATCCGCGTCACGCTGACCAGATGGTTCGTGGCACGGTTGCGCTGCCAAATGGTACAGGCAAAACCCTTCGCGTGGCCGTATTCGCCCGCGACGCCAAAGCAGATGAAGCCCGCGAAGCCGGTGCTGAGTTAGTCGGCGCAGAAGAACTCGCCGAACAAATTCAGAAAGGCGAAGTTGAATTTGATCGTTGTATCGCTACCCCTGACATGATGGCCGTTGTTGGTCGTCTGGGTAAGGTTCTGGGCCCACGTGGCCTGATGCCAAACCCGAAACTGGGTACGGTCACACCGGATGTTAAAAGTGCCGTTGAGGCCGCCAAAGCTGGTCAGATTGAGTTCCGCGTTGAAAAAGCCGGTGTGGTTCACACCGGTATTGGCAAGGCGAGCTTTTCTGAAAAGCAGATTGCCGAGAACGTAGTCGCCGTTATGGACGCGCTGGCCAAGGCAAAACCAAGCGGTGTCAAAGGCACGTATATGAAAAAGGCGACACTGAGTTCCACCATGGGACCGGGTGTAGGGCTTGAAATTGCGGAGGCTGTCAGTTAAGACAGCTTCCTGAATTCATATCCGGCTGGTGTAGCTGGCCGGATGGGATGCCTTGCAGGTGTAAATTTGCAAGGTGGGTGAAGGCAGAAATGCCTTCAACCTGTCCGAGACCGTAGGCGTTTTCGAGTTTTTCGAAAGCATAATGGGAATTTCCCACCTGCATAGACAGTGCAGAACCGTTTTTCCGGCACGCCTTATCAAGGCAAACCGATGAACGGCTTGAACTGTAGCACTGGACAGGCGAGTTGGTCTTTTGACGGTCCCCGTTGGGACAAAACGAAGACCTTAGTGCAACGGTTTTCAACGCCATCGGTGATGGTTGAGGAAACTATAGTAAGACTGGAGACGATCAGTGGACAGAGCTACCAAAGAGCAAATGGTCACTGACCTGCATTCCGTTTTCGATGGAGCCAACGTTGTTGTCGTAACCCACTACTCAGGGCTTACGGTCGGTGAACTTGGCGAGCTTCGGGGACAGATGCAAGAAGTGGGAGCCCGCTTCAAGGTCACCAAAAATCGTCTTACGCGTCTTGCTCTGGCAGGCACGAAATTTGAAGGACTGGCGGACATGTTCACAGGTCCGACGGCTATTGCGTATTCGGAAGACCCGGTCGCAGCAGCCAAGGCAACGGTGAACTTTGCCAAGGGGAACGACAAACTAATCGTTCTCGGCGGTGCTATAGGTGAAGAAATGCTGGATACCACTGGTATCAAAGCGCTGGCCACATTGCCGTCTCTCGATGAAAGTCGTGGAAAACTTGTTGGGCTTCTCAACTCTCCGGCAACCAAGGTTGCTGGCGTGTTGCAGGCACCAGCAGGTCAGCTGGCACGTGTCGTATCGGCACGGGCTAAACAGAGCGACGCTGCGTGAGTCGTTGTTTTAAATACTGAGTATAGTTCAAGCCTAGGAGATATTTAGATGGCCGATTTGAATAAAATTGTAGACGACCTTTCCGCACTGACTGTTATGGAAGCCGCTGAGCTTTCAACAATGCTGGAAGAAAAATGGGGCGTATCTGCTGCTGCTCCTGTTGCTGCCGCTGCTGGTGGTGATGCTGGCGGTGCAGCTGCCGAAGAGAAAGACGAATTTGACGTCGTTCTTGCTTCCATCGGTGAGAAAAAGATCAACGTGATTAAAGAAGTTCGCACGATCACGGGCCTTGGCCTTAAAGAAGCTAAAGAGTTGGTGGAATCCGCTCCTAAAGCTGTTAAGGAAGGCGTGAAGAAAGACGAAGCTGAAGAGATGAAAAAAGCTCTCGAAGAAGCTGGTGCTACCGTCGAACTCAAGTAGTTCGAATCGGATCAGGGGCGTCGGTTTTTCCGGCGCCCCCGTTTCGATTTTATTTGTTAAATAATTAATTTTGGTGCGGCCTGCATCACGTATTTCAAGATTGCCATTTTGCAATCCAGTCGGGCCCACTAAGGCGAGACCGCACATTTGCTCGTATAGGCTTACCGCAAGCCGGGAACTGCAAATGGCTTATGGGATCATCTCCACCATTCTGGTGAGGTGGTTCAAAATCGGAGACTGGAATTGCTGGTTGCGGTGACCGGCGGGGCCAGTTTCTTTGACGCGGATATCACGAGGATAATTCATGACGAGCTCACTTGGTGGACGTAAACGCGTCCGTAAGGATTTTGGTCGCCTGACGACTGTTGCCGAGATGCCTAATCTCATCGAGGTTCAGAAATCTTCCTATGAACAGTTTCTACAGCGTTACACGCCTGTAGCAGAGCGCGAAGAAAATGGCCTCCAGGCCGTTTTCCGTTCTGTATTTCCCATTCAGGATTTCTCCGAACGGGGCACGCTGGAATACGTTAGTTACGAATTCGAAGAGCCCAAGTACGACGTGGAAGAATGCCAGCAACGTGGCATGACCTACGCCGCACCGTTGAAGGTTACCCTTCGCCTGGTGGTTTGGGATATCGATGAGGAAACGGGCGCTCGCTCTATCCGCGATATCAAAGAACAAGACGTTTACATGGGCGACATGCCTTTGATGACGGGCAAAGGCACGTTTGTGGTCAACGGCACTGAACGTGTGATCGTATCCCAGATGCACCGTTCACCCGGCGTATTCTTTGATCATGACAAAGGCAAAACCCATTCCTCAGGTAAGTTCCTGTTCGCCGCCCGGGTTATCCCTTACCGTGGCTCTTGGCTGGATTTTGAATTTGACGCCAAGGATCTGGTTTTTGTTCGCATCGATCGTCGTCGGAAACTACCGATTTCCACCATATTGATGGCACTTGATAGCGAAAAGACTCATGACCTGCGCGCCAAGCGTGAAAAGGCCGGAAAAGAAATCGAGCGCAACGAAATCACAGGTATGTCGCCTGAAGAAATTCTGAATTTCTACTACGACACCGTAAACTTCGAACGCAACAAACGCGGTTGGAAATCCGAATTCCAGGCAGATCGTTTGCGCGGTGTGAAGCTGGTTAGTGATCTGATCAATGCCAAGACCGGTCGCGTGGTTGCCGAGGCTGGCACCAAGATGACTCCACGGGCACTGAAGCAGTTGACCGAAAAAGGTATGACCGAACGCCTGTTTTCTGATGAAGACCTGATCGGTCGTTATATCGCCAATGACATCATCGATGAAAAAACCGGTCTGATCTATGTAGAAGCCGGTGACGAAATTACAGAAGAAGTCATCGAAGCACTGAACGAAGCTGGTATCGACAGCCTTGATACGCTGGCCATCGATCACATCAACGTAGGCCCATACCTGCGTAATACGTTGGCCGTGGATAAAAACACGTCTCGCGAAGAAGCGTTGATCGATATCTACCGTGTTATGCGTCCGGGCGAACCACCGACCCTGGATACGGCGGAAGCACTATTCAAAAGCCTGTTCTTTGATGCCGAACGTTATGATCTTTCTGCCGTTGGTCGCGTCAAGATCAACGCACGTCTCGACTTCAAGGATGTGGATGATTCAATCCGCGTCTTGCGTCGCCAGGACATTTTGGAAGTCATCCGCACTCTGATCAATCTGAAAGACGGTCGTGGTGAAATCGACGATATCGATCACTTGGGCAACCGTCGTGTACGGTCAGTCGGTGAATTGATGGAAAATCAGTACCGTGTTGGTTTGCTGCGGATGGAACGTGCCATTCGTGAGCGAATGAGCTCAGTGGATATTGATACAGTCATGCCGCATGACATGATCAATGCCAAACCGGCAGCCGCTGCGGTTCGTGAGTTCTTCGGATCATCTCAGCTGTCCCAGTTTATGGATCAAACCAACCCGCTTAGCGAAATTACGCACAAGCGTCGTTTGTCTGCGTTGGGACCTGGCGGTTTGACTCGTGAACGTGCTGGCTTCGAAGTCCGCGACGTGCACCCGACCCACTACGGTCGTATTTGCCCGATTGAAACACCGGAAGGCCCGAACATTGGCCTGATCAACTCGCTGGCCACATTCGCTGTGGTTAACAAGTACGGCTTTATCGAAACGCCGTACCGCAAAGTTGAAAAAGGTAAGGTCACCGATGAAGTGATCTACCTGTCAGCAATCGAAGAAGGCCGTTACACCATTGCTCAGGCAAATGCCGAAGTATCAGACAAGGGTAACTTTGAAACTGATCTGGTCAGTTGCCGCAAGGGTGGCGACTTCATGATGATGCGCCCCGAAGGTATCGATTACATCGACGTTTCTCCAAAACAGCTAGTGTCCGTTGCGACGGCGCTTATTCCGTTTCTGGAAAACGATGATGCCAACCGTGCACTGATGGGATCAAACATGATGCGTCAGGCCGTGCCATTGCTGCAAAGCGAAGCACCGCTGGTTGGTACCGGCATGGAAGGTGCCGTTGCACAAGACTCGCGTGCAACCATCGTAGCCCGTCGTTCCGGTGTGATCGATCAGGTCGACGGTACACGTATCGTTGTTAACGCGACCGAAGACGATATGCAGAGCTCCGAGGTGGGTGTCGATATTTACAACCTGCAAAAGTTCCAGCGTTCAAACCAGAACACATTCCTGCATCAGCGTCCGCTGGTGAAGGTGGGCGATAACGTTGACGCAGGCGACACAATTGCGGATGGCCCATCAACGGATCTGGGCGAACTGGCCCTTGGTCGAAACGTGCTTTGTGCGTTCATGCCGTGGAACGGCTACAACTACGAGGATTCGATCCTGATTTCTGAACGCATCGTGCGTGATGACGTATTCACATCGATCCACATCGAAGAATTCGAAGTCATGGCCCGCGATACCAAGTTGGGTCAGGAAGAAATCACCCGTGATATTCCAAACGTTGGTGAAGAAGCCCTGAAAAATCTGGATGAGGCCGGCATCGTATATATCGGTGCAGAAATCAGACCGAGCGACATTCTGGTGGGTAAGGTGACGCCAAAAGGCGAAAGCCCGATGACGCCGGAAGAAAAGCTGCTTCGTGCCATCTTCGGTGAAAAAGCATCTGACGTTCGTGATACGTCGCTTCGCCTGCCGCCGGGAGTTGCCGGTACCGTGGTCGAGGTTCGGGTGTTCTCACGCCGTGGTGTGGATAAAGATGAACGTGCTCTGGCTATTGAGCGGGCAGAAATCGAACGCCTCGCGAAAGACCGTGATGATGAACGCGCCATTTTGGAACGTAGCTTCCAACAGCGTCTTCACGCATTGCTGTTGAACAAGAAAGCCGCAAGCGGACCGAAGGGTCTGAAAGAAGGCACCAAGATCACAGAAGAAATTCTGGACGATTACACGCCGGGTCAGATGTCACAGATTGTTGTGGCCAATGATCGGGTGATGAAGGATGTTGAAGCCCTCAAAACCCAGTTTGAAGAAGGCATCGCCCGTCTTCAGGCGCGCTTCGATGGTAAAGTCGACAAGCTTCAACGTGGTGATGATCTGAGCCCAGGTGTCATGAAGATGGTTAAGGTCTTTGTGGCTGTTAAACGCAAACTTCAGCCAGGTGACAAGATGGCTGGTCGTCACGGTAACAAAGGGGTTATTTCCCGCATCGTGCCGGTTGAAGACATGCCGCACCTGGATGATGGAACAGCTGTTGATATCGTGTTGAACCCATTGGGTGTGCCGTCACGTATGAACGTGGGGCAGATTTTGGAAACGCATATGGGGTGGGCCTGTCGTGGTCTCGGTCATCAGATCGGGGAAATGATGGAAGCGGCTTACGCTAATGGTCGTGACACCAAAAAGATCCGTGCCAAGCTCAAGGAAATCTACAATCCGAAAGAGTTCAAGGCACAGGTTCAGGATTTGCCAGATGATCAACTTCTGGAACTGGCTGAAAACATGCGTGGTGGTGTCGCCATTGCAACGCCTGTTTTCGACGGTGCTCACGAAGCGGATATTGTGGAAATGCTGGAGATGGCCGGTCTTGATACGTCTGGTCAGGTCACCCTGACCGATGGGCGTACTGGCGAAACCTTTGATCGCAAGGTCACTGTTGGGTACATCTACATGCTCAAACTGCATCACCTGGTGGATGATAAAATTCACGCCCGTTCCATTGGACCATACAGTCTTGTTACCCAGCAGCCGCTTGGTGGTAAGGCCCAGTTCGGCGGACAGCGGTTCGGTGAAATGGAAGTATGGGCACTGGAAGCTTACGGTGCTGCGTACACACTACAGGAAATGCTCACAGTCAAATCTGATGACGTATCGGGTCGTACCAAGGTCTACGAAGCGATTGTTCGCGGTGATGATACATTCGAAGCGGGTATTCCGGAATCATTCAACGTCTTGGTCAAGGAATTGCATTCCCTTGGCCTCAACGTTGAACTGATTTGATCTAACCGGAAACCTGAAGGAGAACGATAATGAATGAATTGATGAAAATCTTCGGACAGCCTGCAACACAGCAGTTCGACAAAATCAAGATCACGATTGCATCACCCGAGCGTATCCGGTCTTGGTCATTTGGTGAGATCAAGAAACCGGAAACCATCAACTACCGGACATTCAAGCCGGAAAGGGATGGCTTGTTCTGTGCGCGCATCTTTGGCCCAACCAAGGATTACGAATGCCTGTGCGGTAAATACAAACGCATGAAGTACAAGGGTATTACCTGTGAGAAGTGTGGCGTTGAAGTCACTCTCCAAAAGGTACGCCGCGAACGCATGGGGCACATCGAACTGGCTTCGCCGGTTGCGCATATCTGGTTCATGAAGTCACTGCCAAGCCGCATTGGTCTGCTGCTCGACATGACATTGAAAGACCTGGAGCGTGTTCTTTATTTTGAAAACTACGTTGTGGTTGAACCTGGCCTGACGCCATTTGCTCTGCATGAGCTGATGACCGAAGAGCAATATCAAAACGCGGTTGATGAATATGGCACAGATGCCTTTACCGTTGGCATTGGCGCAGAAGCCCTGCGCGATATGCTGTCTGCCCTTGATTTGGAAGACGAGTTAGAAACGCTGAAAGTTGATCTGCGCGAAACTGGTTCTGAAGCCAAACGCAAGAAGTACGTAAAACGCCTGAAACTGGTTGAAGCGTTCATTGCTTCCAAGGCCCGTCCTGAATGGATGATCCTTGAAGTGGTGCCGGTTATCCCGCCTGAGTTGCGCCCTTTGGTGCCGCTGGATGGTGGCCGTTTTGCAACGTCGGATTTGAACGATCTGTACCGTCGTGTGATCAACCGCAATAACCGTTTGAAGCGTCTGATCGAACTTCGTGCGCCTGACATCATTGTACGTAACGAAAAACGTATGTTGCAGGAATCTGTGGATGCGCTGTTTGACAATGGTCGTCGTGGTCGCGCGATCACAGGTGCTAACAAGCGTCCTCTGAAATCACTGTCCGATATGCTTAAAGGCAAACAGGGTCGTTTCCGTCAAAACCTGCTTGGCAAACGCGTTGATTACTCCGGTCGTTCGGTGATTGTGGTTGGCCCTGAATTGATGTTGCATCAATGTGGTCTGCCCAAAAAGATGGCGCTGGAGCTTTTCAAACCGTTCATCTATTCCAAGCTTGAGTTATATGGCATGGCGACCACCATTAAGGCCGCCAAGCGGATGCTTGAAAAAGAACGTCCCGAAGTATGGGATATTCTGGAAGAAGTTATCCGTGAACATCCCGTCATGCTGAACCGTGCGCCGACACTTCACCGTCTTGGCATTCAGGCATTTGAGCCCGTATTGATTGAGGGTAAGGCCATTCAGCTTCATCCGCTTGTCTGTGCTGCCTTTAACGCTGATTTCGATGGTGATCAGATGGCCGTACACGTGCCCCTGTCACTGGAAGCCCAACTTGAAGCACGGGTGTTGATGATGTCGACGAACAACATCCTCAGCCCGGCAAACGGCAAGCCAATCATTGTTCCGTCTCAGGATATTGTTCTTGGTCTGTATTATATGACCATGGACAGTGAAGGTGAGCCGGGTGAAGGCATGGTATTCTCCGACGTTGTGGAGATTCAACAAGCGCTGGATTCCAACGTTGTAACGCTGCATTCAAAAATTACCACCCGCTATACCGGTGTTGATGCTGAAGGTGAAACCGTTACGACCCGCGTGGAAACCACACCGGGTCGTATGCTGTTGTCTGAAATCCTGCCGCGTCATAAGAACGTGCCGTTCGATCTGATCAACCAGTTGTTGACCAAGAAAGACGTCTCCGAGCTGATTGACGAAGTTTATCGTCACTGTGGTCAGAAAGAGACCGTGATCTTTTGTGACAAGATGATGGGCCTTGGTTTCTCCCACGCCTGTCAGGCTGGTATCTCATTCGGTAAGGATGACCTGGTTATCCCGGCTGAAAAAGAAAAGATGGTTGCTGAAACCGAAGGCTTGGTAAAAGAATACGAGCAGCAATATCTTGATGGCCTGATCACCCAGGGTGAGAAGTACAACAAGGTTATTGATGCATGGTCACATTGTACGGACCGTGTGGCCGACGCCATGATGAACATCATTTCAACGACCGGTAACGCGGCTTCCGTGAATTCGGTTTATATGATGGCGCATTCTGGTGCTCGTGGTTCTGCGGCGCAGATGAAACAGCTGGCTGGTATGCGTGGTCTGATGGCCAAACCGTCCGGCGAGATCATCGAAACGCCGATCATATCCAACTTTAAAGAAGGCCTGTCCGTGCTTGAGTACTTTAACTCGACCCACGGTGCTCGTAAGGGCTTGGCCGATACGGCGCTCAAAACGGCGAACTCAGGTTACCTGACCCGTCGTCTGGTTGACGTTGCTCAAGACTGCATCATTCGTGAGGTTGATTGTGGAACAGAGCTGGGAATTACCATTGGGGCCGTGGTTGAAGGTGGTGACGTTATCTCGCCATTGTCAGAGCGTATTCTTGGCCGTACACCGGTTAGCGATATCATCAATCCGGAAACGGACGAGGTGATCACAGCCGGTGGCGCGATCATCGACGAAGATCAGTCCATGTTGGCGGAAACATCCGGCATCGAATCTGTGCTGATCCGTTCGGTTCTGACCTGTGAAACAACCAGTGGCGTTTGTGCCGCTTGTTATGGCCGTGATCTGGCCCGTGGTACCGAAGTGAACCAAGGTGAGGCTGTTGGCGTTATCGCAGCCCAGTCCATTGGTGAACCGGGTACCCAGTTGACCATGCGGACGTTCCACATCGGTGGTGCCGCCCAGCGTGGTGCCGAGCAGTCCAAGATTGAGGCTGTTTCTGATGCCAAGGTTAAGATGAAGAACTGCACCACGGTCAAAAACTCCAAAGGTGTTCAGGTTGTGATGAGCCGAAATGCGGAAATGACACTGGTTGATGACCAGGGTCGTGATCGCGCCCGTCACCGTCTGCCCTATGGTGCGAAGCTGCTCACCAAAGACAAGGCCAAAGTCACCAAAGGTGACAAACTGGTCGAGTGGGATCCATATACGCTGCCGATCATTACCGAGAGAGAAGGTATCGTGAACTACATGGATCTGGTTGAGGGTCTTTCCATGACCGAAGTCATGGATGAAACCACCGGCCTGACCTCGCGCGTTGTGGTGGACTGGAAACAGCAGCCACGCGGTAACGATCTGAAGCCACGTATCACCCTGCGTGATAAGAAAGGTGAGGTTATTAACCTGGCAACGGGTATGGAAGCACGTTACTTCCTGTCCGTGGACGCCATCCTTTCTGTGGAATCCGGTCAGGAAGTGCACGCTGGTGACGTTCTGGCCCGTATTCCTCGCGAATCAGCCAAGACCCGTGATATTACGGGTGGTCTGCCACGTGTGGCCGAGCTTTTCGAAGCCCGTCGCCCGAAGGACCATGCTATTATCGCAGAGGCCCCTGGCCGCGTTGAATTCGGCAAGGACTACAAGAACAAGCGCCGTATCGTGGTGGTGCCGGACGATGGTGGTGAACCCGTCGAATACCTGACACCAAAAGGTAAACACATCAGTGTTCAGGAAGGTGATTACGTGGAAGTGGGCGACGCCCTGATGGATGGTAATCCTGTTCCACACGATATTCTTCGTGTACTGGGTGTTGAAGCGCTGGCTGAGTACCTTATCAACGAAATCCAGGACGTTTACCGCCTGCAAGGTGTGAAGATCAGTGACAAGCATATCGAAGTCATTGTTCGTCAAATGCTTCAGAAAGTTGAAGTCACTGATGGTGGCGATAGCACGTACCTGATTGGTGAACTCGTTGACCGTATTGAATTCGAAGGAGAAAACCAGAAGGTGAAAGATGATAACGGGCGCCCAGCTTCAGCTGAGCCTGTGTTGCAGGGGATTACCAAAGCCAGCCTGCAGACACATTCATTCATCTCTGCGGCATCTTTCCAGGAAACCACCCGAGTTCTGACCGAAGCCGCTGTTTCCGGCAAGGTCGACGACCTCATTGGTCTTAAGGAAAATGTCATCGTGGGTCGTCCGATTCCCGCCGGTACGGGCGATTTCATGAACGGATACCGTCAAATTGCTGCCGATCGCGACATCGAATTGGGTGCATTTGATGAGCCCGAGGAGGAATTGGCAGACGAATCGGATGCCAATGAAGTGATCTCTATTGGCGAATCGGGGGGAGAATCGGACGGCGAGGCACCGACTCCAGCCGAATAAAGCAGCAAAAACAACAAGTTTTCGCTCATTTAACCCGGTGCAGAAGGGTATCTTCTGCACCGGGTTTTTCTTTTATTCTTGTGCAATGCACAAAATGGCGGAAAGCCGCAGAAAATAAGTCATTCTTTCCTCTTGACGGCATCAGGGGCCATGCATATAGTGCGCCCACTTCGCAAGGGATTGGTGGTAGTTCATACGAACTAGACGCAGTCCTTGAATGCGTTACGAATTTAAAATTTGGAATTTGGTGTCTGGGCGAAAGTGTCGTCGGGACGCCTTTTGTCTCATGGGCAGGTTTTTAACCATATCGCTTCTGGCGGGCTCAGCGGAACAAAAATTCTTTATTTTTCAATAGGTTAAACGCCAGTGGATCGGTTGAGTATCCAGGGCAAAAGAACGGAACATCGATATGCCAACGATTAACCAGCTTATTCGCAAGCCGCGGAAGTCCAAGCCAGCACGGAACAAGGTTCCAGCGCTTGAAGCTTGTCCGCAAAAGCGTGGTGTTTGCACGCGCGTCTACACAACGACGCCGAAAAAGCCAAATTCAGCGCTGCGTAAAGTTGCCCGTGTTCGTCTGACCAATGGTTTTGAGGTCACAAGTTATATTCCCGGTGAAGGCCATAACCTGCAGGAACACTCCGTTGTGATGATCCGCGGTGGTCGTATCAAAGATTTGCCGGGCGTTCGTTATCACATTATTCGCGGCGTCCTTGATACACAGGGCGTTTCGGACCGTCGTCAGCGTCGGTCCAAATACGGCGCCAAACGGCCGAAATAAGGAGCAGTTGGAATGTCACGTCGTCACGCAGCTGAGAAACGCGAAGTTCTACCAGATCCCAAGTATGGTGATCGGGTTGTAACCAAGTTCATGAATGCCATCATGCTTGATGGTAAAAAATCCACCGCTGAGCGCATCATTTATGGCGCGTTCGAACGTATGGAAAGCAAAGCCGGTACTGACCCGGTTAAAATGTTCCACGAAGCGTTGGAAAACGTTAAGCCATCTGTTGAGGTTCGCTCCCGCCGTGTTGGTGGTGCGACTTATCAGGTTCCTGTTGAGGTTCGTTCTGAGCGTCGTCAGGCCCTGGCTATCCGCTGGTTGGTGGAGCACGCCCGCAAGCGGTCTGAAAACACCATGACCGAGCGTCTTTCTGGCGAACTGATGGATGCGGCAAACAGCCGCGGCGCAGCTGTTAAGAAGCGCGAAGACACACACCGTATGGCGGAGGCTAACAAAGCCTTCTCGCATTATCGCTGGTAAAACCTATTTAGTCTGGATGATTTGAGATGGCACGCGTCACTCCCCTAAACAAATACCGCAACATCGGCATCATGGCGCACATTGACGCCGGTAAAACGACGACCACCGAGCGTATCCTTTATTACACCGGTAAGTCTTATAAGATCGGTGAAGTGCACGACGGTGCTGCTACGATGGATTGGATGGAGCAGGAGCAGGAGCGTGGTATTACCATTACCTCTGCTGCGACCACGTGTTACTGGAACGATCACCGCATTAACATCATCGACACCCCGGGCCACGTTGATTTTACCATTGAAGTAGAGCGCTCGCTTCGTGTTCTCGATGGTGCTGTTGCCGTATTCGATAGTGTGGCTGGTGTTGAGCCTCAATCAGAAACCGTTTGGCGTCAGGCTGATCGTTACAACGTGCCACGTATCTGCTTCGTAAACAAAATGGATCGCATGGGCGCAGACTTTTATCGCTGCGTCGATATGATTGTTGATCGCCTTGATGGCGGTCCACTGGTTCTGCAACTGCCAATCGGCTCTGAAGCAGAATTTGCCGGTGTTATTGATTTGGTGGAAATGCGGGCGATTGTCTGGAAAGACGAAAACCTGGGTGCCGAATTCGAATACCTGCCGATCCCTGACGATATGGCTGAGAGCGCTGCGGAATACCGTGAGAAGCTTATCGAAACAGCTATTGAGCAAGACGACGATGCGATGGAAGCTTATCTGGAGGAGGGCAAAGAGCCATCTCTGGAAGTTCTGAAGGAATGCATCCGTAAGGGAACACTGGAAAGTGCCTTCGTGCCGGTTATGTGTGGCAGCGCATTCAAAAACAAAGGCGTTCAGCCTCTGTTGGATGCTGTCATCGACTTCCTGCCTGCGCCGACCGAAGTGCCCGCTATTGTAGGCGTTAAAGTTGATACCGAAGAAGAAATCACGCGTAACAACTCTGATGATGAGCCGTTTTCTGCTCTTGCCTTCAAAATCATGAACGATCCGTTTGTTGGCTCGCTAACATTTATCCGTGTTTATTCCGGTGTCCTGAACTCCAGTGACACCATCATGAACACCGTAAAAGACAAACGCGAGCGTGTGGGCCGTATGTTGCTTATGCATTCAAACTCTCGTGAAGATGTGAAAGAAGCCTATGCTGGCGACATTGTTGCCTTGGCTGGCCTGAAGCAGACCACGACCGGTGACACACTCTGCACGCTGAGTGATCAAGTTATTCTTGAGCGTATGGATTTCCCGGATCCTGTTATTGAGATCGCAGTCGAGCCTAAAACCAAATCCGATCAGGAAAAAATGGGCGTTGCCCTTAATCGCCTGGCGGCAGAAGATCCTTCGTTCCGTGTTTCTACTGATCACGAAAGCGGTCAGACCATTCTTAAAGGTATGGGCGAGCTTCATCTGGAAATTCTGGTCGATCGTATGCGCCGTGAATTCGGTGTCGAGGCAAGTGTCGGTGCGCCGCAGGTTGCTTATCGTGAACGTCTGTCCAAAGCAGCCGACATTGATTACACCCACAAAAAACAGACTGGTGGTTCTGGCCAGTTTGCCCGTGTGAAAATTACGTTCGAGCCACTACCCGCTGGTTCCGGCTTCGAATTCGAAAGCACGGTTGTCGGTGGTAATGTACCCAAGGAATTCATCCCCGGTGTCGAAAAGGGCATTGCAGGCTCCCTGGATTCAGGCATCATTGCCGGCTTCCCGGTAACCGACCTTAAAGCCACGCTTTATGACGGTAATTCTCACGACGTGGATTCAAGTGTTATGGCCTTCGAGCAGGCCGGTCGCGCTGCCTTCCGTGAAGCCATGCAGAAGGGCGCTGCACAGTTGCTTGAGCCCATTATGAGCGTAGAAGTGGTGACCCCTGAAGACTATATGGGTGACATTATTGGCGATCTGAACAGTCGTCGTGGACAAATTTCAGACATGGATCAACGCGGTAATGCCCGTGTTGTGAATGCCATGGTTCCCCTGGCAGCCATGTTTGGTTATGTGAACACGCTTCGGTCCCTGTCTCAGGGCCGTGCACAGTTCAGCATGCAATTCGATCACTACAACGTTGTTCCTAATCAGGTGTCTGAAGAAATTCAGCAGCGCCTGGCCGGGTAATAATAGAAACTTGTATTTTAGACAATTCTGACGAGAACGGAGAAAGCTGATGGCTAAAGAGAAGTTCGAAAGAACAAAGCCGCATTGCAACATTGGCACGATTGGTCATGTTGATCATGGTAAGACAACGCTGACGGCGGCGATTACGAAAGTATTGGCTGAGGCCGGTGGTGCAGAGTTTTCTGCTTACGACCAGATTGACAAGGCGCCTGAAGAGCGCGCTCGTGGCATCACGATTTCCACGGCTCACGTTGAGTATGAGACAGAAGCCCGTCACTACGCGCACGTTGATTGCCCGGGCCACGCAGATTATGTGAAAAACATGATCACGGGTGCCGCTCAGATGGATGGTGCTATTCTGGTTGTGTCTTCTGCTGATGGCCCCATGCCTCAGACCCGCG
>Ga0233433_10002271_pt1 | contig 17049 bp, 22 predicted proteins | sample SI_122_August201_5_FD_179868 | JGI IMG/M metagenome (GOLD analysis project Ga0233433, IMG submission 179868) | Seawater microbial communities from Saanich Inlet, British Columbia, Canada - SI_122_August2016_100_MG | ecosystem: Environmental > Aquatic > Marine > Inlet | place: Canada: British...
TTACGCGCTCAAACCCTCATAAAAATCGATGACAATCATCATTAACAGTCTATCTCAACAGGGACTTCTAACCTGTTAATGCGATCAAGCCAACACATTCACATTAAAACCATTCCAAAGCAATACAGGCTTAGATACAGATTTAAACGTGGTGATCCCATGCACCCCAAACAAGGGGTTTTATCAAGATAGCGTCTCCAGCACGCCAAAAGCGGGGCCGGCCAGCGCAATGGCAGAAAACGGGGAAATTTCAAGCACCCGAAGGGGCGAATTTCCCGGCCCCGCCCGTCTGTAGCCTAAATGGGGCACCTCCAGCACGCCTTTTTGATCAAAAACAGCCGGCAACGTCTGTCGCACGACATCGGGGAGGGACCGCATAGTGGCGTGTGGGGTGTGTTTGATTTCTGTCCAGCCATCACGCCCAAGGGGGCCAAGCAACAACCGCATTTTTCTGGATTTGTTCCCCTGCGCGCCCTGTTTTTGAACGCCCTGACTTTCACCAAACCGCAACAAAAACCGGCCATCCCAATGAATTTTCGAAGGCCCCGTGATGCACAAATCATCTTCCTGGGCACGGGCTTCCCGGCACACAAGCAGCGATCCGCCTTGTCCTTGTCCCTGATGCTCGGCCAGAATGCGACATCCAGCAAGGGTCCGGGCCTTAAAGGATGCACCCCTTCGTGAACTGGCAATTTCTTCGTAGAGACGATCAAGGCCCGATTGGCGTGGGGGATAAACCCCACCACCCACCATGGCCAGCAGACGAACCAGCGCCCTGATCCCCACCGCCTTTGGCGCCGCCATAACGCTAGAGGCATCAAAACGCACAAACCCCGCAGGATCGGGGCGTGCCGCCACAGCCAACACCCCAGCGACCGTTTCTTCTAAAACCTTGCGATCCTGACCCAAGACACCCGCCGTCTTTGCAATGCGCGCGGCATCCAAGCCTAGTTTGGCAAATTCAGGCATCTTTTCCCGAATCCGTACCCGTGTGTATTTGGTATCTTTGTTTGAAGGGTCTTCGACCCAGATTTGTTTTTCGCGCTTTAGAAACAATTCTAAATGAACGCGATTGCAATCCAGAAGGGGGCGAAGCAACCGATGAGCAGGTTTCTCTGTAACCGATGCCATGGCCGCCAGCCCAAAAAGACCACTGCCCCGGGACAAGCGCATGAGAAAGGTTTCCGCTTGATCATCGCGATGATGACCCAGCAAAAGATGCAAAACACTTTTGTTAAGGCACCAGTTTTCCATCAACCCATAGCGGGCATCCCGGGCGCGTGCCTGAAGGTTTGATCCCCCCGCAACACCTGCGCCAATGTCGCGCGCTTCTTTGGTCCATGTCAGAATGTGATGGTTGATCCCGCGCCGCTTCAGCCACCGGCGAACGGTCAATGCCTCTTTGCGCGACTCTTTGCGCAACCCGTGATCCACCGTCAAGGCGCTCACACGCCCACCGTGGACCCGCGCCCAACGGTCCGCCAGTAAGACAAGCGCCATGCTATCGCCACCCCCTGAAACCGCCACGCCAATATGGGGACACGGTTCATATGGCCCCATCTGTTTCATGGCCCGGTCAAAAGATCGGATCAAAGCAGCCTTCGAAAATTTTTCAATCGATGTGGGCAGGAATGAATTAGATGCGCACATACCCTATTCCCTTTATCGAGACTGGCGCCTTCGGGTTAACGACAGCGCAGTTTCTTGCGCTGTTTGCCGACCCGGGCCTTAATGCGCTTGGCTGCTTTGGAAAATTCTTTAGCCAGCCTTTTAAAGGTTGCACAGGCACTTTTCTTTTTTCCCATTGCCGCCAGCGACATGCCCAGCTTCAAAAGGTTATCCGCACTTTTTGCGCTATTGGGATATTTTTGATACCCCTCAGCGAAAACCTGTGCCGCCCCCCGATAATTTTTGCGCACGTAATGGGTTTCACCCAGCCAATATTGGGCATTGCCTGCCAGTTTGTGCTTGGGATGGACAACCACAAATGCGGACAAAGCCCGCTCAGCATTGACATAATCGGTCTGGAAAAGAAGCCCTGTGGCATGTTTGTATTGTTCTTCCGCTGTCCCTTTGGGCAAAATTTCTGCCGCAGACACAGCCACGGTCTTTGTTGGTTGAACGGCTGCTTTTCCTGGTGCCCCAGAAGCGTTCAAATCCTTGAGCGGAATGGTTCCAAGAATTCCAGGCTGTGATGGCGATGGCGTCATCTGGGGCGGGGCCGCCGATGCGGACGGCGTTGCCCCGTTGGTACCCGGCCCCGCAAGACGCGTTTCCAGCGCCTTGATCCTGAATTCCATATCGGAAACCAGCTTTTTCATTTGAGCGTTGATGCCATCGACAGCATGGTTCAGCTCTTCAATTTTTCCTGTAAAGCCGCGCATCTGGGTTTCTATTTCATCCAAACGCACCTGCATGGTCGCTGCCAGGCCACCATCACTCGGGCCAGCTTGGCCAATCGGGCCAATCGGGGCCGACTTTGCCGCACTACCGCTGCTGCCACCACCACTGCGGCTGCGGTAGACTTGCTGCTGAACGGTGGTCATCTCACGTTGGAGACGCTCAATCTTGTTGATCAGAGATTGCAGTTCGGGCCTTGAAACCTTTTGTGTCAGCGATTGCCCAAAGGCAACACTGTTCATCAAAATGATGCCAGAAAGCACCACAGCGGGAACAAGAGCCCGAAAGGCGGTGCGGAACTTAAATTTCTGATCAAAACCTGTCATGAACAAAATCATCGGCTAAATTCTAGACAAAAATAAGGCGCCCGCCAATCCCGGCACGCATTCAATGCGCAGGATCGGTGGACGCCTAAAACTTGAGACGCTGACCCCGATTAGCTACCGGGGGCGCGAACAACAAGAACGGAACGACGGTTCTGAGACCACGCCGCTGCGTTGGAACCAACAACAGCCGGGCGTTCCTTACCATAAGAGATGGTCTTCAGCCGGTTCGAATTGACACCAAGTGCCACGAGATAATTCTTCGCAGAATTAGCGCGACGCTCGCCAAGTGCCAGATTGTATTCACGCGTTCCCCGCGCATCACAATGGCCTTCAACGGTTACAACCACGGAAGGATATCGTTTAAGCCAGGCGGCTTGACGTTTCAAAACTTCCCGAGCTTTTGGCTGCAGGCTATATTTATCAAAACCAAAGAAAACCCGATCGCCTACATTGACGACAAAATCTTCTGAACTGCCCTTGTTGTTGCTGCCTGCAGATTCAACAGAACCAGCACCGCCAGCAGCGCCGCCTTTGCCATCACCGGCCCCACCAAAGGAACCAGTCTCGCAAGCAGCAAGGAGTAACAGCGCGGCTAAAACGCTAACAAATCTGAGAGCCATGTTTTTATTCCCCCTCATTCGAAGATTTCGGGTAAAGAGCAGACATATTCATAATGCCGCCCGGGTTGATAACGGGCCTAAATCTGTGTCTAAACAGTTAAATCACCGTAAACAAAGTAAACTTATCTTGGTTAACAGGAAATTACTATAAAACGCAATAGCCTAGGTGACAACAGCCATCATAAAAAGAAGCACCCCCTATCTTTTAGGCAATTGGCCGTTATCTAGGGAATCAGAGGCGACCATGCGGGGTCAGAGGCATCAGTTGGAGTTACAATTTCGCGTTCATTATAGCCCGTAATATCGATCGAATAAAGTTTCGACGTACCCCCGCGACCCCGATCATCGGCGGGGGTTTGACGGAAAAACATCAAAACACGGCCATTGGGTGCCCAGGTTGGGCCTTCCACCAGGAAACTTTCCGTCAGCAAGCGTTCACCACTCCCATCGGGGCGCATGATGCCAATAAAAAACCGGCCTTTGCGCAATTTGGTAAAGGCAATCAAATCCCCCCTGGGCGACCACACAGGCGTGGCATAGCGGCCTTTACCGAAACTGATGCGGCGAACATTTTTGCCGTTGGACCGCATGACATAAATTTGCTGCGCGCCACCACGATCAGATTCAAACGCAATGAACTTTCCGTCCGGTGAAAATGATGGGCCTGTATCAATAGCAGGATGGCGGGTCAGACGCTGGACCCGGCGGGTTCTGAGATCAAGGGTGTACACATCCGAATTGCCTTTATCGGCCATCGACATCACAACCTTATTGCCATCGGGGGAAAACCGTGGCGCAAACGTCATGCCCGGAAAATCGCCCAGAACTTCCTGGCGACCAGAATCGATGTTCAAAAGATAAACCCGGGGACGATTTCGATAATACGAAAGATAGGTGATTTCCTGTGCCGTCGGAGAAAAACGCGGTGTCAGCACCAGATGGCTGCCATCGGAAAGATGACGCAGGTTATGACTGTCCTGATCCATGATGGAGAGCCGCTTGATGCGACGCTTGGCCGGGCCAGTTTCTGAAATAAACACAACACGGGTATCAAAATAACCATCTTCCCCGGTGATCCGCTTATAGATGGCATCAGAAATGATGTGGGCCACCCTGCGCCAATTATCGGGCATGGTGAAATAGGCAAGCCCCATCATTTGTTGTTCTGCGAACACATCCCAAAGACGAAATTCAAGCCGGAGCCGACCATCTGCCTGAGCATGAACACGACCGCTGACAAGGGCCTGGGCATTGATTGCACGCCAATCTGCGAACCGGGGCTGAAGCTGCAGGGCTTCGGGGCTTTGAATAAATGCCTTGGGATCAATGGCACGAAACAGGCCTGAGCGCTGTAAATCTGCAACCAGCACTTCAGAGATTTTTCGGCCCGTACTTTTTTCATCCCCACTGACGCCCAAAAAATCAGTGATGGCCAGAGGCATGGGTTCAACCTTGCCACGGGTAATATCAATGCGTAATTCTGCCCTCGCGCCAGCCCCAAAAAATGCCCCGCCAAGACAGAACCCAATCGCCAGAAGTGCCGCGCAAAATATGCGGCTCAATGCACAACCTGACATGGACCATAGAGATACAGTTTTCATGTTTCTTGGCCTTATGCACATTGGCGAGTGTTTTTTCATGGTGCCCCGTTCATTACGATGTTTTTTCATTTTGGCTTTTTGCATCATCTACTTTTTTCTATTTTCGATCTATGGCGGAATTATGACCCTGCTGCTTCTTTGGGATTAAAGCTCAAGACCAGTTCCTTGAATTTGTCGTATTTTTTAGGTGGTATTGGCAAGGGAGAGCACCGGGGATTAAGGACTGCCCGAAGGGCGCTTTCTGCTGCAGAACGGAAAAACGGTTCTGATCCCATGCGCGATTTATCCATAATTGTTGCCTTTGAAACCGTCCCGTCGGGATTAACCCAGACCCGAATGGAGACCACCAGATTTTCTGCATTCTGCGCTCCCGCTGGCACATTCCAACACGCCTCGACCTGACGCCGGATGGCGTCGATTTCGCTGATTGTTGCCTGAGCACCCAACGGCGCGCGCGTCATAACCTTTTTTTCCGGCTTCGGCTTTGGCGGAACGGCTTTCTTCACCTTTTTCTTGGTGGGATTGGCCGAGCGCTCTTCGGGCGCAACATCTTTCAAGAGTGATCGCACAAAATCTTCCCGCGTCTTTGGCCGGGGCCTGCGCCGGGGCCTGACCTTGGCGATTTGCTTGGGTGGCTTTTTGACCACCCGCTTTTTTTTCTTTTTCTTCTTCTTGACGACTTTGCGCTTTGGCTTGGGCAGGATAGGCACTTTTTCGGCATCCGGTGCCAGTTTGCGATTAACGTCAGGCGGTTCTGGAATATTTTTGGGTTTGCGACGCGTTTTTCTGGGCTTTTTGGCAGCCGTTTTTTTAGGCGATTTTTTGGGCTTGGCGCGCTTGGGCTTAGGACGTTCCTTAGCCGTAGTTTTCTCAGAGATCTTCACCATCTCAACGATCCGTGGGGCATCAACCGGGTCTGAAGTATCCCACAACCGTGGCAGACCAAACACAACCAGTAACAGCACCAGAAAATGCAGGAATGCCGACCATATGACACTTTTACGCATGATAGCCCGCTACTTCCGACGCTTGCCGCGCCCCTGAACCGACGGCAATTCGGCAATCAAGGCGACACGACTAAAACCAGCCGCACTGACCGTGCCCATGACCGTGACGATGTCCCCGTAGGCAACAGCACGATCGCCACGAACAAAGATTCTTGTGTCGGGTTTATTTTTGGTGATCGCCACCAGTCGGGCAACCAGAGATGCAATTTCCAATTCAGTTTCCTGAAGAAAAATACGGCCCTCACGATCAATGCTGATCACTAAAGGTTCATCCTGCCCCGTGATCACCGATGCTTTGGTTTTTGGCAGATCAACGGGAACACCCACAGTTAATAACGGTGCTGTCACCATGAAGATGATCAACAAAACCAGCATCACATCCACCATGGGCGTCACGTTGATGTCGCTCATGGGGCCGTGACCGGCACCGGCGCGTCTGTGTTTCCGTCTGCCGCCTCTTCTGGCTGGCGTTGCAAGCTGGCCGCCCATTTAACCTTTCTCCTGCAATTGGCGCGAAAGAATGGCCGTAAAATCGTTGACAAAACCTTCCATACGCGCGGAATACCGCCCGAGATCGGTGGAAAATTTGTTATAGGCAATCACCGCAGGGATGGCCGCAACAAGCCCCAAAGCCGTTGCAAACAAGGCCTCAGCAATCCCCGGAGCGACCACGGCAAGGGAGGTGTTTTTCGAAAGCGCGATGGCCTGAAAACTGTTCATGATGCCCCAAACGGTTCCAAACAAACCAACAAAGGGGGCCGTGGACCCAACGGATGCCAGGAAAATCATATGGCGCTCCAGGCCTTCCATTTCCCGCGACATGGTCGTTTCCATGACCCGTTCAATTCGATCCTGCAGCGCGCCGCGTGAAGATTCCGTATCGAGCAATCCTTTTTCGCTGGAACGCTCCCATTCGCGCATGGCGGATGCAAAAAGATTTTCCATGGGATCATTAGGTCGCCCACCAATGCGTGCGAATAAATCCTCCACCGATCCCCCGGCCCAAAAAGCATCCTCAAATGCATCGGCATCGGCTTCGACCCGACGAATGCGGCGATATTTTTCAAAAACGATTGCCCAGCTCCAGAAGGATGCCAGCAAAAGCATGACCATCACCGCCTTGATGATGAAATCAGCCCTCACAAAAAGCGCCCAGACCGAGACATCAATGGCCGCCTGTCCGCCTAAAGATACTGCTTGAATTGCCGATGGCTCCATTGTCTCTTTACCCCGCCTTGTCCTGATTTACCGTTGAACTTTTAATTCTGAAAACTGCTTCGCAACATCTGCCGGAATGCGCGTCGCGCGACCCGCAGCATTGACACAAGCCATCTGCACCACAAGATGCGCCAATTCATCGTCCCCGCGCTTTACGACCTGATCCATAACAAACTGCGCACCCCCCGATAGTGTCACTTCAGTCCAAACCGCCAGATCATCATCAAGATGTGCCGAAGCTTTAAAATCTGCTTCTACCCGCCGCACCACAAACTGTGTTCCTTCTTTTGCTGCAAGGGCACGATGAGAAACCCCTGCATCTCGCAAATATTCTGTGCGCCCGCGTTCTGCAAACTTCAGGTAATTGGCATAATAAACCACCCCGCCGGCGTCGGTATCTTCGTAATACACGCGAAGATTAAAAATATGGGGGCCAAATGATGGCTTATTCATGACGTTCCCTCTTCGCCCTCTGTTTGCGGGCCATCATCATCCAAAAGCCGGAGCTGGTGAGTCGTCGTGGGAGGCACAAGGCCAAGGTGCCGCCAGCCGCCTTCGGTTAAGGCCCGGCCACGGGGGGTCCGCTGGATCATGCCTTGTTGCAAAAGATAGGGTTCAATCACGTCTTCTATGGCGTCGCGCTGTTCTGACAGGGCCGCGGCCAGGGTTTCCACCCCCACCGGCCCACCGCCATAATGTTCCGCCATGGTCATCAGATACCGCCGGTCCATAGCATCAAGACCCCGCATGTCCACTTCAAGCCGGTCAAGGGCCCCATCCGCTGCAGCGGCATCCACTACGGAGCCCTTTGAAAGGGATGCAAAATCACGAACCCGGCGCAAAAGACGATTGGCCACCCGTGGCGTGCCCCTTGATCGACGCGCGATCTCTTCGGCCCCGTCTTTGGTCAGTTCCAAACCCAGAATCTTGGCACCACGGATCAGAATTTTTTTCAAATCCTCCGGCTCATAAAAATCAAGCCGCAAGGGAATGCCAAACCGGTCCCTGAGCGGTGTCGTCAACAGGCCGGTCCGCGTGGTCGCCCCAATCAGGGTGAACGGTGGCAGATCAATGCGCACACTTCGCGCAGCTGGCCCTTCACCAATCATCAAATCCAGCTCGAAATCTTCCATTGCTGGATAGAGAATTTCTTCGACTGCGGGCTGCAAGCGATGAATTTCATCAATGAACAAAACGTCTCTGGGCTGCATGTTCGTTAACAGCGCCGCCAGATCCCCCGCCCTTGCGATCACCGGGCCTGAGGTGCCGTGATAGCCGACCCCCAATTCCCTGGACACAATGCGTGCAAGGGTCGTTTTACCAAGCCCGGGCGGGCCCGACAAAAGCACATGATCCAGCGCTTCCTGGCGGTCGCGGGCGGCGGTAATAAACACTTCCAGATTATCACAAACCCGGCGCTGGCCCGTAAAATCGGCAAGGCGTTCCGGGCGCAACGCTTCTTCGTTATCGCCCTCAGATGCTGGGTCAACCAATCTGTTTTCTGGCTGGTTTTCGTCCATCACATCTTCCCTTAAGCCGCTGTGCCAAGGCGTGAAAGTCCCGCCTGAATCAACGTCGCCAAAGCCGCATCCGCGCCCAAGGTTCGGGACGCCTCAATGACGGCACCAAAGGCTTCGGTCCGGCCATAGCCCAAATGGACCAATGCTGAAACCGCATCCCCGATCACCTGATCATTGCCCTCGCCCTCGCCTTTGGGCCCATCTTTTGTGCCAGCACTGACTGATCCGGGATCAAAGCTGCCAATTTCCAGAACCCCTGCCTTGTCCTTCAGTTCCGTCGCAATGCGGTTCGCCAATTTTGGTCCGACACCGCTGGCCCGGCCAAGGGCTGCCTTGTCCCCGGTAGCGATGGCACCGGCAATTTCGGTCGGTGTTAAAACACCCAAAATGGCAAGCGCAACCCGGGCGCCAACACCCTGAACCGTGACCAATTGGCAAAACCAGTCCCGTTCAACTTTTGCGACAAATCCATACAGGTGAATGTGGTCTTCGCGAACATGGGTTTCAATTCGAAGGGCAACGGCCTCACCGGGGGCCGGCATTGCCGCAAGGGTGCGCCCGGAACAAAAAACCAGATAGCCAACACCGCCAACATCCACCACGGCCCAGTCTTCGCCGGTGCTGTCCAGAATGCCTTTCAACGATGCAATCATTGAACAACCCCCGGCGCCCGTTTCGTTGCCGCCTGTATGGCCTCTGCCAACAAACCCACACTTGCACCATAATGGGCATGACAAATGGCCACGGCCAATGCATCGGCGGCATCTTCGCTTTCAATTTTTGCTGCGGGCAGAAGGGTCTTCACCATCATCATCACCTGCTGCTTACCCGCATGTCCGGCACCCACCACTGATTTTTTGACCTTGTTGGCCGCATATTCCGCCACCGACAAACCGGCCCGGGCCGGTGCCAAAAGCACCACACCGCGCGCAAGCCCCAGAGCAAGGGTGCTTTGGGCATTCCTGTTCACAAACGTTTCTTCAATGGCCGCAGCCTCTGGGGTATGGGTGCCAATGACGGCGCTCACCCCGTCATATAAAAATGCCAGCCGTTCTGCCATGGGTGCCTTGGCATTGGGCTGCACCACCCCGTTGGCAACATGGGTCAGCTTGCCATCGACAACATCAATAACCCCCCACCCGGTAAACCGAAGGCCGGGGTCAAGGCCGATCAGCCGCATAATCGCCGCACACACAAGGGGTGCATGGAAACATGGGCAGATTTAACCACCAAGCTGTTCCATGATCTCATCGGAAACCTCCAGGTTCGACGCAACCGACTGCACATCGTCATTGTCTTCCAGCACCTCAATCAGGGTCATCAGGGTCTGGGCCTTTTCCACGTTCACTTCTACCGTGTTCTGAGGCTTCCACGTCAGGCCGGCGCTCAATGCGGCGCCGAACTTGGCTTCCAGTGCTTCGGATACAATGGCAAAATCTTCGACTGCGGTAATAATTTCGTGGCCCTCATCGCCTGATTCCACGTCTTGGGCACCGGCTTCAAGGGCCGCTTCGAACACCGTATCGACATCGCCCACATCGGCGCCGTAATTGATGGCCCCAACACGGGAAAACTGGAAGGCAACGGAACCGGTTTCACCCATGTTGCCGCCGTGTTTGCTAAAGGCCGTGCGTACCTCTGCCGCCGTTCGATTGCGATTTTCGGTCAGGGTCTTAACAATCAATGCCACCCCACCCGGGCCATAGCCTTCATAGGTGATTTCATCATAGACAACGCCGTCTTCACCACCTGAACCGCGCTTGATGGCACGTTCAATGTTGTCTTTGGGCATGTTCGCAGCCTTGGCCACCACAATGGCGGACCTGAGCGCCGCATTGAACTCAGGGTCCGGTCCGGCACGGGCGGCAACGGTCAATTCCCGACCTATTTTGGTGAAAACCTTGGCGCGCTTCGCATCTTGGGCGCCCTTGCGATACATAATGTTTTTAAATTTGGAATGGCCAGCCATGGGAACAATATCTAGGTTGTTGAGAATCTAGGTTATGGGATCAATTTGCGGTTTCTATACCACATCTTGTAGATGATGCCACCAAAGGTGTCCAAGAGCCAGCTTTAAGGGCCAAAAGCCTAACTTAAATCTGGTTCGACCTGAGAAAGCTTGCCACCAAGACGCACCGGTTCCACCCGGGTGGCAAGGCCTGTTACATCATCGGTTTCAACATAAACCCCGCACATCGTGCCAGCCCCCAATGCTGGCGACAGTCGATCCCGCCTGAGACGCGTCACAAACCGGGCGATGGCCTCTTCCTTTTCCATGCCGATGACCGAATCGTAATCACCACACATGCCCGCATCGGTCTGATAGGCCGTGCCGTTTGGCAAAATCCGGCTATCGGCTGTTGGCACATGGGAATGGCTGCCCACCGCCATCGAAACCCGACCATCCGCGACCAACCCCATGGCCACTTTTTCACTGGTCGCTTCGCCGTGAATATCAAGGATGATGGCATCGACGCTTTTGCCCAGTTCATGGCTGGCCAGTGCATCTTCAAGGGCACGAAACGGATCGTCCAGCGCCTCCATGAACAAGCGCAGCATGACCTGAATAATCAGAACCTCTTTTCCGTCTGCGGTTTTGACAACCGTGGCCCCACGGCCAGGCGTGCCCGGCGGATAATTGGCAGGTCTTAGAATCCGCCCATCGGAATCCATGAACCCCATGATTTCCCGCTGATCGAAGGCGTGGTTTCCCGTGGTAATGACATCAACCCCGGCATCGAAGAATTCATCACAAATTTTTCTGGTAATCCCGAACCCTGACGCCGAATTTTCGCCATTGACCACGACAAAATCCAACCCCAGACGCTTGCGCAATTGGGGCACATGATCAACCACTACCCGGCGGCCAGATCGACCGACGATATCCCCACAATAAAGAAATTTCACTAGACGCTGTCTCCTTGTGCGCGCGTTTGTTTGGAACCACTCAGGGCGCGACTGCCCGTTTCAGTGACCACCCAATCCAAAGGTTCATCATGGTCTGCTCTCGGAAGACTGTCCACCTCCTGGGCTGAATAGGCAATGCCGATGGCTTGGCACTTTTTACCCGTATCGCGCTTTGACTTGCGAAGAGCCCCAAGGGTGCGATCATAAAATCCACCGCCATAGCCAAGCCTAGTCCCGGTGGCATCAAACCCCAACAGCGGCACCAAAATGGTGTCAGGGGACACATCACGCCCGGCCCCGTCGGGTTCTAAAATTCCCTTATAGCCAGGGTGCAGTGGATCGCCCGGCTGCCATTCAATAAAGCGCAGCGGCACACCCGTACGCACGACCTTTGGCAAAGCCACAATATGGCCGCGTTCGGCCAAGGCCGTCATCAGAGCCCGCGTATCTGCTTCTTCATCCACCGGCCAGTACCCGGCAATCACCTGATCGGGGCCAAGCGAAAAACGCGCCATAAAATTGGCTGTCAAAATGACCCCCATGCGATCTGCAAAGCGCAAAAATGCCCCCCGGCGCGCATCGCGGGCAATCTGCCTCAGGTGCGCTTTAGAATCAGGGGGGGGATTGGTTCCGGGCACGATGCCTTCTTTAAGGTTGTGACAAAGATGAAAGGGGCGGACGAAAATAGGCGGGGCCACCCGGCCGTTGGTCTGTCTTATTCTCCGAGGCCCTCATGTTAAGGTGGGCACCATATGCCAGAACCAAGGCTCTGGCAGGGACAGCTCCCGAGGACTGTGTTATTGGCCAAGGGAATATAGAGACCTGACAAACGGGGCAGCGCCCGCCCGCGGCTAACTTAGGCGTGTTCGAGGTGCTCGGCAATATCTTCGATGCGCTGGGCCAGAAGGGTAAAGCCATCTGCGGCTTTGGTGTTTGCAGTCTTATCAACACTGGCGGCAGGGTTACCCTCACGCAATTGAGATATTTCGTCATAAGAATCAGATAGTTCGTCGGCAATCAACAGGGCTGCCATGACCAAAAGCCGGCTGTCGCCGACCTGGCCAATGCGCACCGCAAGCTCTGCTACTTTTCTATCCAGAAAATCGCCCAATTCGGCCACGTGCTCTTCTTGGCCATTATCACAGGCAATCTCATAACCCCGCCCGTTGATTTTGACTTCTACATGGGCCATGAACGCTCTCCCTACGCTTTCTCTTCAAGGGTTGACCGAAGCCAATCAATGACCGCATCAAGACGCTCAGATACGCTATCGGTCACCTTGCGCAAATTTTCATAATCGGCGCGCGCACCCAACAGGGCATTATCGACCGCAGAATCTGTAGAATTTGTTTCGTTATTTTCTGACTGGGAACCCACTGCCGCCTCAAGACGGGCAATGGCTTTTTCCATTTGTTCCTGTGCCGCGATCAAGTCGCTCATTGGGCTTCCCTTAAAGAAAAATCGTCTTGTCGGTTACCCCGACAGACATTTGCCCAGAGATTAGGGCTCCAACCCATAGAGCGTCAACCTAAGACACCACAAATTGCGCCTATTTATGCCACAAAGCGTGCAAAAAAAATGCACAGGCATAGAATGGTCCTCCCAGACATTGGCCTGAACCGCTAGAAAGAAAAACTGTGGCCCAACCCGCGACCATCATCGTTCACAACATTGACCATGCCCGCGCAGCCCTGGATGCTGCCCATGAGACAGCCATCCCAATCCGCCTGATGAGTGCGCCAGGCGCGGTGGGATATGCCGGATGTGCCTGGTTCATGGCCATGGTTGGGGCCGCGCGCGCGGAACATCCTGACAATAAGAGCGAAGCCGTGATGGATTGCGGCACCCATCCGGGCCATGCCCTTGGGGCCATCCGTGCCGGGGTTGAGGCCATTCAGGCAAAGCTTCCCGCCAAGACCCGTGAAAAGATCGCTGCCATTGCCAACAAGGCCGGGGTGACCTTTATCGCTGCCCGCAAAGACAGCCATTCACACATACTGGACCTGCTGGATGCCCCCGATCCGCAAAGAACAACCCTTGACTGGCTGCACGCAAAACACACCCGCAAATAAAGAGGCGTAAATCTGTCCCTGCGATTGCAAACTGCCCGGGGCTGGGTTATTTCTGGAACACCCAAAGAAGCCATCAGAGAAGAAAGAAGCAAGGACCATGAAAGTTACCCAACGTGTCAGAAAAATTCTTGGCAACTACGAAAGTGACAGCCCGGGGACCAAAGCAAATCTTGCCCGGATTCTGATGCAAGGTCGCCTTGGCGGCACTGGGAAGCTGGTCATTTTGCCTGTGGATCAAGGTTTTGAACATGGGCCGGCACGGTCCTTTGCCCCCAACCCGGATGCTTACGACCCCCATTATCATTTCAAGCTGGCCATTGATGCGGGCTTGTCTGCTTTTGCCGCCCCCTTGGGCATGATTGAAGCGGGTGCCGATAGTTTTGCTGGTTCCATCCCCACCATCTTGAAGGTAAACAGCTCCAACTCACTTTCGCGCTTCAAAGAGAACCCCGATCAAGCGGTCACCGGCTCTGTCAGTGATGCGCTCCGGCTTGGCTGTTCGGCCATCGGACTGACCATTTACCCAAGCTCTGATGTTGCCTTTGACATGATGGAAGAAGCAAGGGAACTGGCCGAAGAAGCCAAAGCCGTTGGCCTTGCTGTGGTGATGTGGTCCTACCCTCGCGGCGGCGACCTGACCAAACCCGGCGAGACCGCCATCGACATCTGTGCCTATGCCGCACATATGGCAGCCCTTCTGGGTGCCCATATCATCAAGGTCAAACCCCCGACCGAAGCGCTTGAACTGGATGCCGCCAAAAAGGTTTACGAAGACCGGAACATCCCGCGAGCCACCTTAAGCGAACGGGTCGCCCACGTGGTTCAATCCTCCTTTGCCGGACGCAGGCTGGTGGTCTTTTCCGGTGGCGAAGCAAAGGGGCTGGACGGGCTTTACGACGAAGTGCGCGCCATCCGTGATGGCGGTGGCACAGGTTCCATCATCGGCCGCAACACCTTCCAACGCCCCCGCCAAGAAGCCCTGGACATGCTGGACCAAATCGTCGCCATTTATCAGGGCAAGGCATAACGGGCGCTTTTAAAAACGGAGAATGTGATGACATTCCTGACCTGCATAGATCACCTCAACGTTCAGGTCCCCCCTGAAAAGGAAGAAGAAGCGATCACGTTTTATGGCGAGCTTCTGGAACTGAAACGGCTGAAAAAACCCGACAGTCTGGGGCCCAAAGGGGCGCATTTCTGCATTTCAGAAACGCCATGGTATGAATTGCATCTGGGCGTTGCCCGGGGCGTTACCCAGGCCGACGTCAACAAGAATTTGCGCAATCATCTGGGGTTCCAGGTGGACGATCTGGATGCCGCCCGTGAAAAATTCAAGGCCGCCGGCATCGACATCGAAGAAGCCACCGCCGCCTATTCTGAAACCCGCGATTTTCATCAGGAACGGATTTTCATCTTTGATCCCGCTGGCAACCGGCTTGAAATTCTGGAACCAAGGCGCGCATACGACACTGCTGAACACTAAGCTGAACCTGAAATGCCAAACACGAAAACACCCAAAGATTCAGAAACCAGACTTTATCTGATTACCCCTGAACGTCTGGACCCGGACAGTTTTGCCGACACCCTTGCCGCGGCCCTTGATGGCGGGGATGTCGCCTGTGTTCAATTGCGCCTTAAAAACATTGATGATGCAGCCATCATTCATGCGGCCAAAACACTGGCCCCCATTGCCCAATCCCGCGACGTTGCCTTTATCCTGAATGATCGTGCCGATCTTGCTGCCCAAACGGGTTGCGATGGGGTTCATATCGGCCAAAGTGATGGCAGCTATAAAGATGCCCGCGCGCTCATGGGCGATGATGCCATCATCGGCGTGACCTGCCATGATTCACGCCATCTGGCCATGACGGCGGCCGAACAAGGCGCTGATTATGTTGCCTTTGGGGCCTTTTACCCCACCACATCCAAGGAAACCACCACCCACCCGGAACCAGACCTTCTGGCATGGTGGACGGAAATGATGGAAGTGCCCTGTGTCGCCATTGGTGGCATCACAGCGGATAACTGCGCACCCCTGATCCAGGCGGGTGCTGATTTCATCGCTGTGTTGAGTGCGGTCTGGAACCATGAGGATGGCGCCGGTGAAGGCGTAAAAGCGCTGAATGCTGCCATTAAAGCCGTCCAAAAATCTGAAACTTAATCCATTACCAAGCGTTGCTTTAAGATAGCATTGCTGGTAGCTTCCGCCCCCAATTTGAAGGGGAGGTTCGCCTCCTCGCCTATCATCCATATTAAGGTGCTCTTATGAGGCTTAACGGCAATGCAATCCGTCCCGGCAACATCATCGAACACAAAGATCGCCTGTGGATCGCGGTCAAAATTCAGCACACCCAACCCGGCAAGGGCGGTGCCTACCTTCAGGTGGAGCTGAAAGACATTCGCAATGGGACCAAACTAAACGAACGATTCCGGGCGTCAGAAAACGTGGAACGCGTCCGGCTTGATCAAAAAAATATCAGTTCCTTTTTGCCGATGATTTGGGGTTCACCTTCATGGATACCGAAACCTATGATCAGATCACCATCGGTAAAAACCTGATTGGTGAGTCCGAAGCAGCCTTCTTGCAAGACGGCATGATGATTAATGTGGAAAGCCACGAAGGGGAACCCCTGAGCGTGGCTTTACCAGAACACATCACCATGGAAGTCACCGAAGCCGACCCCGTGATCAAAGGCCAGACAGCCACATCAAGCTACAAGCCCGCCCAGGTGGAAAACGGCGTGCGCGTTATGGTGCCACCCCATATTGAAGTGGGTATGCGCATTGTGATCGCCACCGCTGATGCCACCTATGTGGAACGGGCCAAGGACTAATTTAACCAATGACTATTAAATCCCCCCTGATTAACGTTATGGAACGTGCCGCCCGTATAGCGGGGCGCGGTCTCATTCATGATTTCGGCGAAATAGAACAGCTTCAGGTTTCCACCAAGGGGCCCGGAGATTTTGTTTCCAATGCTGACCTGAAAGCCGAAGCCACACTTAAGGAAGAATTGCACCGCGTGCGCCCCGATTTTTCCATGCTGATGGAAGAAGGCGGTGCCACCGAAGGCAACGACAGCGAACACTGCTGGATCGTTGATCCCCTTGATGGCACGCTAAACTTTCTCCATGGCATTCCTCATTTCTGTATTTCCATTGGTGTTGAACGGACCTGGCTTTCGGCGGGGCGCGAAATTTCTGAAATCGTTGCAGGACTGGTCTATGACCCGATCCACGATACGTCCTACTGGGCAGAAAAAGGCCAGGGCGCATACCTGAACGACCGCAGAATCAGGGTTTCCGGCAGGCGCACCCTTTCAAGCTCGGTTATTGCCTCAGGCCTGCCCGGTTTGGAACGCGGGGATCAAGCACTGTT
>Ga0233433_10002280_pt1 | contig 17006 bp, 15 predicted proteins | sample SI_122_August201_5_FD_179868 | JGI IMG/M metagenome (GOLD analysis project Ga0233433, IMG submission 179868) | Seawater microbial communities from Saanich Inlet, British Columbia, Canada - SI_122_August2016_100_MG | ecosystem: Environmental > Aquatic > Marine > Inlet | place: Canada: British...
GGCCCCCGAGAGAGAAGCCCGCATCGAGAAACCGACCATCCGCGCATTCGAGATCGATTTTCCACCGCGTATTCACCCAACCGACATGCCAAACCAACAACCCTTCCGCCGGAATATTGCGATCGTAGAAATTACTCGAGCGCGTCCGATATTCGAGCAGGAAAAACTCGCCATTGGGCATCGGTACCTGATATACCTTGCCGCTTTCACCAACCGGGTCAATGCGCAATTCCTGTTCGAGCTGGACCGGGGTCTGCAAAGTCACCCACCCCAAACGCATCCGGCTCCAAGCACTAAGACTCGTCGGGCCATCGTCTCCTTGCCAACCCAAAGCGCCCCACCCCATCAAACCCCAATTGCCAATCCCGGCCGAATCGTCCGTTGGATCCTCTGAGCCGCTGCGGATGAAACCGACATCAAAAAGATCCGGCAAACCGAGTAGGTGGCCGTACTCGTGGCAGATCGTGCCGGAGGTTTCGGCAAAGGTCCGCCCCTGCTGGATGGTACCCGCCCTGATTTCAATCGGCCGACCGTCGGCCCCCCGATCGTCGGTCCTATAGGGTTCCTCGCCCAAACTGGCGATACCTGTCGCCCTGCCCCGGAGAAAATTCTGCGGTGTCGAAGATACGACAATAAAAACGCCGTCGACCAGCCCATCGTCATCGCCCGAATTTGGCACGCCATCGGGGCCGTCGTTGTCAAAGCGCGCGAAATTGATATCGCTGTCGGCCTGATTGAGGATCTCCCGGCTAAAGCGCGCGAAATCACCGAACTCGTCAGAATCGTCCGCCAAATAATCGCGTTTCGCACCGAGCGAGGCATAACGCCTCGGCGCCACCTCACCACTGATACGCAAGCGGGCAAAGGACATCTCGTCATAAAAATGACTAATACTGCCCTCCCGCTGTGGGTCAAAAAGCCCTGTAGCCCACGATGGCGCATTATTTTGTCCCGGATTCTCGTCACCGAAACGAGCAAAGATAACCACGGCCCCACGCGAGCCAATAGGCGTCGTTTGGACAACGGATTCGATCAACTTCGCGGCACAACGCAGCTCCGCATTAGCCAAGGTTGTAGCGCATAACCACGTTCCCAGCAACCAACATAGACAGAAAGACCGCTTGCCAACGTCATTGTACATAACTAAAGCCTCGCGGAAAAACGTAAAAGGTTTCTGCTATTCACTGCCGGCGACGGATCTGAGCAAGATTGGCACGCGCCTTATCGTAGTTCGGATCTAGATCAAGCGCTCGTTGAAACCAGACGACCGCCTCCTCATTCCGCCGCAAGGTACCTAGCACGGCGCCAAGGGTATTGCATAGGGACACGTCGCCGGGCGCTAATTGTGCAGCGCGTTCGTAGTGGAGAACTGCTTCGGCCAACGCGCCCTTTTCTTGCAGCATACGGGCCAAGCGCTTGTGCCCTTCGTTCCATTCGGGCTTCGTCGCGACTACGATCCGGTATTCGGCCATAGCCCCCTCGAAATCATCCATAGCCTCTAGGACCAAACCGAGATTAAAACGGGCATCAACAAAATCGGGGCGCAATTCGATTGCGCGGCGATATTCCGCTATCGCCCCCTGCGAGTCGCCCATTTTTTCCAGGGCAATCCCCAAACTATTGCGCACTTCAGCCCATCTCGGACTTTGCTCCAAGATATGCTGATATACCGCCACCTCCTCCGCACCGCGCCCTGCGGCTCCCAATGCCCGCGCTCTACTGATGTGGATTAGCCGTTGGCTTGGAAAAATCCGCAAAGCACTGTCGTATGCGGTGACCGCCTCTGTAAATCGCCCAGCATCGACAAGGGCATCACCCAACTGCGCCCATGCCCGCAGATTGTCGGGCAAGATTTTAATGGCCGAAGCCCACAAGACAACGGGATCGCGGTATTCAGCATTGCGGGCTATGGTCAGCCCCCCCAAGGACATTGCCGCGAGACACCCCACCACCACACCGTATAGTCCTGCCCGTTGTCCTGCCCAGCGCCCGAGAACATATCGCACGGCAAAGACCACGACCACCACCGCGCCCATCAAAGGCAAATACATTCGCCTTTCGGCGCCCACTGCGGTGACAATCGGCACAAAGCTCGATGTCGGCGCCAGCGCGATAAAGAAAAACGCCGCGGCGACCCCCAATGCCATGCCACGATATAACGCCCACAAGCTTGCCGCCAGCAACGCCACCAGTAATAGAGCCTCGGGCCACACATCACCCAGCGTCAAGTTTCGCACCTGTCCATAATCGAAATTCAGTACACTTGGCCACAGGGTTTTGAGCAGATAATCGCCGACTACTGCGCATTGATTCAACGCGTAGTCCCACGGACTGACCCCCAGGTCGAATCCGATCGCACCGCCGTGCGGCCGTAACCAGAGTAAATAAGCGACCAATGGCCAGACCAGAGCCAACCCCCCGTAAAGCGCCCAGCGGCGCCGCAACGCCATCGTTAAGGAAGAAGTGACACAGGTCCGATCGTAGAGCAGAACGATCAACGGCACGGTCGCCGCTGCTTCTTTACACAATACGCTGCACATACAACAGACCATCGCCAGGCCGTACCACTTTTTGGTCCCCGCCATTCCCCTTTGCGCGCAATAGAACGACAACGTGTAAAACAACCCCATCAACAACCCGCTGCGTTGCGACACATAATCGACGCTCTCCGTATGCAGCGGATGCAGCAACCACAGCGACGCGCACATCATCGCGGGTCCTCGCCCGTATCCATAGCGATCCGTCGCCTGCGATACGACACCGTAAAACGCCAGCCCGCACAAAATGTGTACCGCGATATTAAAAAGGTGGTAGCCCTCGACCTGCAAACCGCCGAACGCGTAATTTATCGCCAGCGTAAAACTCGTCAGCGGACGACTGTGCAGCGGCAAAGACCGCCCGCCGGATGGCCACCCCCATTCCGGCGGCCACAACTGCCGGATATCCTCGTTAAATTCGATGAAGGTCTCGTCATCGTAGATAAACGGCCCGGATAGAGCATTCCCGTACACCAACGCACCGCAGACCAGTAACAACAAAAACGGCCTGTAATTCGATTGCGCCCACCATCCGCCCACCGCGCGCTCCTCTTCGTTCAAAATCCAGCCTCCTCCGTCCCGATCAAACCCCGGTCCAAATCAGATGCCCGACGGCGGTGTGCCAATCCGTGCAATGCGTAATTGAGTGCCAGAGTAAAGCAGGTTAGAGGCCGGCTGTTGAGCGGGTGCATCAACCACAACAAGGGCCCGCAGAAAGCCGCTAAGCGAATCGCCGGGGCATCTCTCCCACCGAAGCCGCGCAATATCAGCGCGTAAAAGACCAACCCACAAACAATATGCAGCACGACATTCACCACGTGCCCCCCTGCGACGGCAAACGTAGACTCCGATCCCGACGAATATTAAAGCCAGCTGCGGAAAGAGCGTGACGGAGATGATTGGGCGGAGTATATTCACAACGCCTATAAGGTATAGTGAGCAAGACCATTTCGGCAATCTGTTATAGGAGCCATAAACCCGTGATTGATTCCATCGACCTTTTCATCAGCGGCACCCAGGGCTACCACACCTTCCGCATCCCGGCCCTGACGACAACCCCGGCGGGCACCGTACTCGCCTTTTGCGAAGGCCGCAAAAGCGCGAGCAGCGACAGCGGTGATATCGACATACTGCTGCGACGCAGCGAAGACGGGGGCCAGACCTGGAACGATATGCAACTAGTGTGGGACGACGGGCCACATACCTGCGGCAACCCCTGCCCCGTCGTCGACCGGCGCACCGGTGCGATCTCATTGCTACTAACCCATAACCTCGGCCACGATGTCGAACGTGACATCATCGCCCGAACCAGCGAGGGCACTCGCACCGTCTGGCTGACGCGCAGCGAGGACGAGGGTCGAACGTGGAGCCCCCCCCGCGAAATCACCTCCACGTGCAAAGCCCCGACCTGGACCTGGTACGCCACCGGCCCGGGCGCCGGTATCCAATTAGTCGACGGGCGACTCGTCGTGCCCTGCGACCACATCGAAGCGGACAACCATAAATATTACTCGCACGTCCTGCTCAGCGACGACGGCGGCCAACATTGGCGCCTCGGCGGCTCCACCCCCGAAGACCAGGTCAACGAGTGCGAAGTAGTCGAACTGCAAGACGGGCGCCTACTCCTCAATATGCGCAATTACGATCCCGATGTGCGCGCCCGCGCCATCTCATATAGCGAAAACGGCGGCGAGACCTGGTCCCCCCTAACGCGCGACCCGGTCCTCATTGAGCCTATCTGCCAGGCCAGCATCCGCCGAATCGGCGATTATCTGTTATTTTCCAACCCCGCCAGCAATAGCGCCCGCGAGAAGATGACCGTGCGAGTCAGCCAGGACGAAGGCCAGACCTGGCCACACGCCCACACCCTGCATGCCGGTCCCGCCGCCTACTCCTGTCTCGCGGCTTTGCCCGACGGCCGAGCCGCCTGTCTCTACGAATGCGGCGAGGAACGAGCAAACGAACGTTTGACTCTGGCGCGTTTCTCGCCACAAGCCATTATAAACGCGCGCTAAGCTGGACCACATCCCCGACAAAAATTCACCCGATCTTCTGAGGTTTATAGAAGCAGTCAGCATGACCACGAAACGCGACCTCGGTTTCAAGGAGCGTATCGCCCGCGACATACACGGCATGGGCGGCGTCTTTATCGCCGCCCATACCGAACTCGACGAACGACACAAGCCTAAATAGCACCCTAGTCCCTACCGGCATTGACACAGTAGCACCTCTTGCCGCATTATACCCGCAACCCTACTCCGAGACAATGACAATGACCACACCCATTCCCGATCGCCTAGTAGCCCTGACCTTCGACGACGGTCCCAAATCCCAATACACCTTTGCCGCCCCCCTGCTCAAAGAATGCGGCTTCAACGCGACCTTCTATATCACCGAAGGCCTGCGCTTCCTCGTCGACAAAGACCGCTATATGACCTGGGAAGAAGTTGCCGCGCTCGACCGCGACGGCTTCGAAATCGGCAACCACACCCAGCATCACAACAACGTCACCCAACAAAGCCCGACGGAATTGCGCGCCGATATCGACCATATAGACAAGCGTTGCCAAGAATATGGCATCACCGAGCCCACGACCTTTTGCTACCCAGGCTATAGCAACGGCCCCGAAGCCGTGGCGGTACTCAGAGAACGCGGCTTTCGTTTTGCCCGCCGCGGCACCGACCCCGAATTCCCCTTAGACAACGAGGGTGGCCGCGGTCCGGCCTACGACCCGGCGATCCACGATCCCTTGCTCATTCCCACCACAGGCGCTTCCGGCCCCAAATGGGACTTCGACGACTTCCTCTGGGCCCTGGACCAGGCCCGTGACGGCCATATCGCCGTGCTCACTTTCCACGGCGTGCCCGATCTCGACCACCCCTGGGTCGACACCAAGCCCGATCTCTTCGAGCGCTATGTCACCCATCTGCACGATAATGATTTCACCGTGGTCGCGCTGCGCGACCTGGATCGCTATATAGACTAAGATCCCATCGCCCATCGCACCAACGAGCACCGACACCCCATCGGCTCCCCCGCTGCCGAACGGGCAGCCACCACCTCCACCGCCCAAAACAGTGCTGCAAGGCCACTTTTTCCGCATCGAGCCCATCGATACCCATACCCACGTCGAAGAATTATAGACCGCCATCTCATTAGACGAAGAGGCCCGCAGCTGGACCTATCTGGCCTATGGGCCTTTTCTCAGCATAGAAGACTACCGCGCTTGGATAGAAGCCACTTGCCTCGGCGACGACCCAATATTCTTCGCCATTATAAACGGGCAAAGCTCTAAGGCCGTTGGCATGGCCAGCTATCTCAATATCGTTCCCGCAAATGGCAGCATCGAAATCGGCCATATCCACTACTCGCCGCGTCTTGATTACAGCCCTGCTCATCGCCGCGCCGACAGCGTGGTCATCGGTAAACCACGATTTGAAGTACTCGCAGACCGACCTATCGCTTGCCGCCGAATTGCTCCCCTACGAAGCCGAGAAGTTTGATCCGTTCACAGGTACTGAGATCCCGGTCTATGACCGAATCGAGGCATTTTACCTACCGGTGGCCGACGTTGGTGGCTTGAGCCGACCGGGACCAAAAATATCGATTTATCGCATCGATACTCCATAGCGAATACCACCACAACGAGGAGGCCCAACTTGACAGGACGCGCCCACTCCCATACAATACGCGCACCTGTCTACAGCATATGTTAGTAGGTTTTTCGCCGACGAATACACTGGAGAATACAATGATCAAAAACCCCCCCCTGTTAACCATTCGCCGCAACTTCCCCCGACCTTCAGACGCCATGTTGCGCGAACTCCGCAACATCCCGACCGGCTTTATCGTCGACTGTATGAACGGCCGCGGCGCGCTCGACTACCGCATCAAGCCGCTCGACGACACCAATTGCCGGATCGTCGCGCCCATCGTCACCAGCCATCCGGGCCCGGGCGACAACCTCGCCGTCTTCGCCGCGCTCGAAATCGCCCAACCCGGCGACGCTATATTCATCGCCACCGACACCTTCACCAAGACCGCGGTCGCCGGCGATATCATGATCGCGATGGGCCGCAACCGAGGTCTCACCGGCTTTGTCACCGACGGCCTAGTGCGCGATATCGACGGTATCCTGCCCATCGGCTTACCCACCTTCTCTATGGGCGTAACCCCCAACTCGGTCACCTGCAACGGCCCCGGCAGCGCTGGGATGCCAGTGGTTATGGGCGGGATCTGTGTCGACGCGGGCGAGATCGTCATCGCTGACCGCGACGGGGTCGTCGTCATCCCGCACGATCAGTTCGACCACATCATGGAGACTTTGCCCAAAGTGCGCCAAGCCGAAGAGGAACTCACTCGCAAGGTCCGGTTGGGGTTGGACAATATCCCGACGATACAGGACATACTCAATTCCGACCGCACAGCATACGTAGATTAATATGCCGCGCATTGTCTCGGGCTAATGCGCCCAGCAAGATCAGCGGGCATTCCATCGATATAAGACTCAACGAATAAGCCGATGAACAAAACTACAGCCGTAAATAGTTAGCTACTATAAACCGCCAACGCATTGAGCCCCATCACCCGGGCTTGATCGTCTTCGGCAAGGAAATCCAATTGCACCTCGGCTGCCTGTACCAACTGCGGCAGATTCGCCCGCCGCAAAAGCCCCGGCTGATCGGTGCCCCAGAGCACTTTTTCTGGACCGATACGATCTATCGCCTCCTCTAGCCAACGCTGGGTCGTCGGATAGGGATAGGCCTCCTCGCCAACGTAGGCCGGCAAGGCCGCCGTATCGAAATATACATTGGCCAAACGCCCCAAATCGATCTGCTCGCGCCACAATCGCATCAACTCAGCATCAGCCACCATCTGCGGCGCCGGCTGCCCTAAATGCGCAATCACCACCCGCAAGCCCTCGTGCCCAACGGCAATCTCGCGCACCGCCGCTGTCTGATATGCCTCGCCGCCGATATGCCCCAGATCCAATACCAGCACTTTCCCACTCTCCTCCAGCGCATCCCACAACCACCTCAATCCCGGATCGTCGAGTCTGGCCCTCGAATAAAGCCCGCACAAACCCGTCTTCACCGAGCACTCCATTTTGACCGCAGAAAAAGATCCCACCGCCGCCCACTGTGCCCGCAGACCATCGCGCCACGGGTCCAAATACGCCACCGCCTGCAAGCGATCCGGATAGCGCCTGGCCGCATCCTGGGCATACGCATTGCACTCGCCATAAAAAGGGCCCTGCAACAACACCGCCCGCTCCACCCCAGCCCAATCCATATTGGCCAGCAGCATCTCGGCGCTATAAATCGTCTCTTCATTGTGCGCCGGCATCAACTGAATTTCGTCGGCACCGACCAGCATTCGCCCATAACCCAATCCCTTGGTCGGACCCGAGCCGACCTGGCCCTGTATGTGGGGGAAAATATGTGCGTGCGCATCTACGATTCTCATAATTCTCTTCATTTATTTTCTAAAAGACCAATGTGTCGGAGGGCTTCTGGCGAGTATTATCTTAGCGGCTTGCTGTCCCCTAGAGCCGCAGGAAGTGGCGTAGGGGATAGCCCTCGGAGCAACCGAAGGTGCGATCTCCGAAGGGCGCGTACCGCGAAGCGATGCATAGCCCCAAGCCCGCACGCACCCAATTAGCGGCCCATCACCCCACTGGTTGCAAATTCAACAACACCAACAACCAAGACCGTGCCCAATACGAAGAATTGATATACGGATCCTCCGCCGAAGGCCACCCCGTCCAATAGGTCTCGTTTACGGGAATCCGGTGCGGCCACTGCACGATCGGGATCGCCGGCAATTCCTCGAGCCAAATCGCCATCGCCTCGCGGTAAATCCGCATCATCTCCGGTGCATCGTTAGGCGTGCGGGCCATTTGGTCGATCAACGCGTCGAATTCCGGGTTGGCCCAGCGCCAAGCGTATTCGGCCATCTCGCCCGTCGGCCGCATATAACGGCTGTGAAAATGGCTCAAACCCTGGTAGGGATCACTCATTGAGTTCAGATTGCCCATCAGGAATGAGCGCGCCGTACCCTGGTTCATACGCGAGATAAAGTCGGAGGTTCTGCGAAACGAGGCGTCGAAACCCGCCTCCTTGAGTTGGGCCACCAGAATCGGCGTCAGATCCTGGAAATGCGCGAGAATATCGATGGTAATAGAAAAGGCCTCGCCCTCCTTTTGCCAATAACCATCGCCCGCCCCTCTCGCCCAGCCCTTGCCGCGCATAATCGCCGCGGTGCGCGCGGTGTCGTGCACGCCAATTTCGTATTTCGCGATCAAATCCTCTGCCGCCGCGAAATAGGGTTGCATCTGCGGCACTTCCGGCAGTGGCAGTAGCGCATAATTACCAGAGCCCTGCCAGCCGATTTCCACCAACTCTTCGCGATCGATGGCAAAATTGATCGCCCGCCGGATCGCCCGGTCGGCGAAGGGTTCTTCCGTATTGTTAAAACCCAATGCGATCGGCCACGGCGTCATATAACTATAGGGCGGCTCGCGCCCCGTCCAAGTGCTCATCTTGTCGTGCTGCTCCAGCAAGGTGATGATATTCGACGGCCTAAGCTCCAAACAGGTATCGAGATTGTTGGCGAGCAAATTCTGCACACGCTGATGCTCCTCCATATAGGGCAGAAAAATTAACCGCTCGACTTGGGGTAACGCATGGAAACCGCTCTTAGCCGCCCACCAATCTGCCCGCAGATCCCAAACCCGCTGGCCCGGCTCAGACAAGGCAATCTCATAGGGGCCCGTAACCACCGGCCATCCCTTAGCCAAGTCGTAATTAGCAAAAGTCGTCGGGTCCTCTCCCTGCCAAATATGCTCGGGCACGATCGGTACGCCATTCCCGTGCACGTGGGCGAAATAACTGGAGATAAAACGCGGATTGGGCGATTTAAGCACGATCTTCGCCGTCAAGCTATCGAGTGCGACCGCTGTCTCGACCCAAGTCTCCATATCCGTTGAGAACACGAGATCGGGCGCATGCTCCTTGAGCATATTGATCGTAAAGACCAAATCGTGCGCCGTCCACGGCATGCCGTCGCTCCACTTGACACCGGGGCGAATATCGATCGTGACCTCGCTATAGTCTTGGTTAAAACGGTGCCCTGTCGCGATCCAAGGCATCAGCACGGCGTCGGCGCGATAGCCGTTGAAAAAGTAGAGTGGCTCGTAGAGGAACTGATAACCGATGCGCGAAATACCACCCGGCACGAAGGGATTGAACGTATTGTAATCTTGGATTTGGCCGCCGCAGGTATTGTTCTCGGCGCAATCCGTAATCAGCGTGCGGTTGCGCGGTACCTCTTTTAGCCGCCCACCCGTCGGTTCTCCACCGCAGGCCAATAGCAGGGCGCAGCAAAAAAATGCCGACAATCTAAACAAGACGCCCACACGCGACTTTTGCCGCATGCAAACCTGTCGGTATATACATTCCATCATGCCGCCCTTCCCTTTTTAGGTATCCTGAGCATAGAGCCCCTACCAACCTTGAACAAGACCGCGCCGCGCGCTAATATGATAGTATGAATGAAAAAATAAGCATCGGCAATAACCTCGACCTCGGCGGCGCGATATTCTATCTTATTTTGGCCTATTTTATCGGCCGCTACTACCGCAACCGCCGCTATCCGGCCGCCATGCGCTATCGCACCACGATGCCGCGATTCTGGGCCGGGTTAGTCGACCAAGCCGTGTTATTCCCCAGCAAGGTGCTGCTTGCCCTTGCCACCCCCTGGCTACCGCTCTACCTGATCGCCCTGTTCGAAATCGCCCTCTCTACCGCGTATAGCATTTTATTACACGCGCGCTATGGCCAGACCGTCGGCAAATGGGTCTGCAAAATAAAAATCGTCGATCACCTCACCGCGACACAGATTTCCCTCAACCAGGCCTTTCTCCGCGATTCGGGGCTACTCGTCGGGCTGCTTTACGCCGCCTCCGTACTCAAAGGGGAAGAATTCGACCCCAACCAACTGACGGGCACCGCAGCCCTAGTGGCCGGGACTTGGTTTATACTAGAGATTATCAGCATGTTGCTCAACAAAAAACGCCGAGCCCTGCACGACCTGCTCGCCGGCACCGTCGTCATCCGCACCAACGCCGAGGCCGACGATCTGCCCGCCGCACAAACGCCGCTACACAACGATACTGGGGCTTTCAATCCACCGGAGGGCACCTTGTGAAGACGCTGCACCTCTTAGCCCTTTGCGCGATCAGCGCGCTCGCCGCTTGCACCGACCCCTGCGCCGAATCCGTCGACCAAGCCTTCTTCGACCGCGAAGCCGCCAAAGAGGGCGCTGTGCGCACCGAGTCCGGCCTGATCTACCAAGAATTGACAGAGGGCTACGGCCCCTATCCTGGTGCCACCGACCGCGTCACCGTGCACTACAAAGGCATGTTCGTCGACGGGACCGTCTTCGACAGCTCGTACGAACGCGGCTACACCAGCACGCTTTCGCTCGAAATGGCCATTCCCGGCTGGGCCGAAGGATTGCAGATGATCAAGGGCGGCGGCAAGGCTCGACTGGTGATCCCGCCGCACTTAGCTTATGGTAAAGAGGGTTCAACGGACAGTATCCCCCCTTGTTCAACACTTATATTTGAAATCGAATTATTCGGCATCAAAGGGAGCTAAGCAATGAGCGAATTACCGCGGCGTAAGATGGGCCGTACGGGCATGCAGCCCAAGGCGCTCGGCATGGGCGCGGCCTTCGTCAATCGCGTCGACGAAGCCGAAACCATCGCCACCGTCGAACGCGCGCTCGAATTGGGCATCGACTTCTTCGACACCTACGCAGGCGCAAACGAAGAGCGCTGGGGCCGCGCGCTTTCCGGCGTCGATCGCGCCAGCTACTATATGCAGGCCAAGGTCGGCCCCCATCCAGAACGCCCCAAAGACTTCTCGGCCGCTAGCACGCGATGGAGCGTCGAACATAGCCTACAAGCCCTGCGCGTCGACTACTTGGACTCGGTACTCGTGCACGATCCACCCGATATCGTCGACCCCTTGGGCCCTGGCCGTGCCTTCGACGAGTTGCAGAAGATGAAAGAAGAAGGCCTGATCCGCCATATCGGCCTCGGGGTCCGCCAACACGAATTTCACAAGGCCGCCATCGAAGCCGGCCACGCCGAAATCGTGCTGACCTTCCTCGACTACACCCTGCTCGACCAATCCGTCAGTCGCACGACGATGCACCTGGCCAAGAAACACGGCACCGGGCTAATTCTCGCCAGTGTTTTCGGCATGGGTCGGCTAACCGGCATCGAGCCCAACCGCGCCGATGAACCGCGCGCGCACGCGATGTGGCAGTGGTGCCAAGAGCAAGACGTCGACATCAAACACCTCGCCATGCAGTTCTGCCTCGACGCGCCGATCGACGGCATCGTCATGAGCGGCCCGGCCGACCGGCACCAACTCCAGGACGCCTATGACGCGGCGACGCAGGAGATCCCGGCGGATATATGGACGGATTTTGAAGAGCAGTTCGGCATCGGCGTATAGGAGTGTACTGCGGGGGATAATTGGCCTCCGAGGTACTACGCCCCCAATACTCCTTTGCATTAGTGCTTGTATGACGCTGCGGGGACTTCGCTGAGAATCTGAGGGGTATTTACCTCTGTCGGCGCGATTGAGGTCTAGTCGATGACGGCGAAGATGTCGACGAGTACGTCCATCTCGGGACGAGGCAGAGCCTTCATCACCAGGCCCGTCGAGACGGGATGCACGCCCCGCAGATGCTCTCCCAGAACAGGATAGACAGCAGATCGATGCGCCACGTCCGTGAGGTTCGTCGTGATCTTGCAGATGTCCTCCAAGCGGCCACCCGCTTCTTCGACGACCACCCTGACATTCTGCATCGCCTGCTCGGTCTGCGTGCCTGGATCCCCCTTGCCGCTGAAGTCGCCGCCGTCGAGGGCGACACCACTCTGGCCCTGAATGAAAAGGAACTTACCGGCCCGAACGGAGCGACTCTGTGGCCACGCGGCCAGCAGGCAGTCATCGGCAAGGGGGCGACGTTCGTGATCAGCCCCGGTGCGCCGAATCGCGTGGATGTCGATCTCGAAATTCAGCTCGGGGCGCGCCAGGTCTTTGACGATGGTGCTGGTCACCACAGGACGTACCGCTGACAGATGCTCGGCGAGAACAGCATCGATGCGAGGCGTGTCGGCCGCGTCGGTCAGATAGGTCGTGATCTTGCAGACATCCTTTATAGAAGCACCCGCATCGGCCAGCAGCGTGTGGACGTTCTGCATGGCCACCTCGGCCTGCCGGGCCGGATCGCCCGCACCGTCGAAGCGGCGACCGTCCAGGCTCATGCCCGTCTGGCCCTGTAGAAAGAGGTGATCGTTCGCCTTGATCACGCGCGCATTGGGGTAGTCGATATTCGGCATGAGGAAGCCGCCCCGCGCATTGGTTAGCCGGAAGCGTTCGTGTCCTTCCTCGCGATCCCGTGGAATCACGACCCACGCATCGATCTCGAAATCAAGGTAAGGGGCGGCGAGGTCTGCTACGACGACCCCCGTGGATACGGGATTCACCCCCTGCAGATGCCGGCCGATGACTGGATAGATCAGAGCTCTATACTCATGGCGGGTGGTGAAGGTATTGATCAGACAGACATCTTCCAGGCGCGCCCCGGCCTCTTCAACCAGGGTTCGCAGGCTGGCCATCGCCGCCTCGGCCTGGGCCGCTGGATCGCCTTGCCCGACAAATCCGCTACCGTCAAGTTTCAGGCCTGTGCACCCCACGACGAAGACTTGATCACCGGCAACAACCGCTTTACTGGAGTCGAAATACACGCCTGGCGCGTGATAGCTGGTTTTCGAATTGCCCGCTCGAATGCGTCTATGGTGCACTTAGAATCTCCTGATATAGCGTGCGATTAGTCGGTCCAACGGCGCAGGTGATTTTCGTACCCTTCCCAATCAACTCAGTCTCCCCAGCGATCTCGTTACTCTTGGATTGCAACTGGTTTCGGAGTCTACACAGCGATCTCGTTACTCTTCGACATCGGCACCTTGGTCGGCCGTTTCCGGCACTAAAGATGCGACACCCAGTCAACCGTTTCAAGGTACTTATTCGCCAAGAGGCATACCGCACCTCTTACTTAAATGCGCCCGGGTCGATACCGGTTGGCGAAGGCAGGCGCGGTGCTAAAGGCCGACTTTGACTGGGCAGGGGTGCTGCAGGACTTGGGCACTCTTGACGATTGGCGGTGACGGCCTCAAAGCTATTTATCTTTCTTCGGCCAGGGCCGCAGGCCAAGAAGAATCTCTGCGCGTTCGGTAAGCGGCCTAGCCGCCGCTTCCTCGTCCGTGAACTCGGCGAGCTGCTCGACAACCAGAGCGTAGACCGTCTGCCTGTCCTGGCTGGTATCTACCTCGATGCACTTGCCCTCACTCTTGAAGAACTCAACGGTAGGAAGCGTCTGCGCCTTGAAGGTGTCGAACCTCGATTTCATGCTTTCGACATTGTCGTCGCTTCTACCCGAGTACTTCGCCCGACCCAGAATGCGCTGTTCGAGTACCGGATAGGGGCACTCGAAGTACAACATCTTCGGGCACTCAGCTTCCCGGCCGAAGACCTCGTTCCAGCCTTCCATGTTGTTCAACGAGCGCGGGAATCCGTCTAGCAGGAAATTGTTCTTGCCCGTTGTCCGGGTTATCCACTCCATCGAGTCCTTGAGCAATCTCACCATGATCTCGTTCGGCACCAACTGCCCGGCCGTGATGAACTGGTCGATGACAGCCGCCGTCTCACCGCCCTTGGCTTGCTCGGCTCTGAGTAGATCTCCCATGGACAGGTGAGTCCAACCCAACTGCGACTCCGCCAGTTCGCACATCGTGCCCTTTCCTGCCCCTGGGCCACCCAGCACGAAGATTACGTTCGGTGCAGGGCAAAGCTCCCTCGGATCGGAATGATGAATCACGACCTTGGGTGCAGGTGCGACCCCCTTCTTATAGACGTGCCATTCCCGGTCCGTCGGCGGCATATCCACGTCGAAGGTCGCGTCGTAGGCAAGATGCCCGTCGAGACGACAGATCCTCCAGGATGAGTAACTGTTGGAGTACGAGAGTGCCGGGCTTCTCTCCGATTTTCCGTCGGATCGGTCCCACGCCATCCTGCCGTTCCAGTAGCCAAGGCTGGATAAGGTTCCAGATTCGGATTCAGTGGGCAGGGCTGTCGAGGGGACGTAGAGTCCATCGCATTCGGGGAGGCCCGATCCGGAAACTTCGATGAAGAAGGTGTTTGGCGCGTTCGCGTTCGTATCACTCATTTCTGGTTCTGCTTCCAGTTGGTTACTTGAGGGTGTGTCCATCCTTCGAAAATTTCCAACACCCTGGCATACCCGCGATAATCCCCCCTATCAAGGGTAAAATGGAGTCTGATGACTGTTAAATCAGGGTTGGATTATGAGATCATCTTACATTGTCTTTTAGGTCGAGTTATGGCAAGTACATCTACAGGGCACCGCAAAACCATTATCCCTATTCATCACTAAAAAAGAGAAGCGCGCGTTCCCATCTCCATTCTCCCTACACTATCCCCAACGCCCGGTCAATTTCCGCCTGATACCCTTCGAGATCCCCGCGTTCAATCTCTGCCAGACTCACCGGTCGATTATGCCACGAAGACTCTAAGACCGCCATGCAAATGGCCTGCGAGCGATAGCCGTCGAGCCCGTCGACTTCAGGCGTGCCGCCGCCGCGCACCGCATCGGCAAAATCTTTCAACTCCACCGAGATCGAATTCTCTAAACCACCGGGGAAGAGTTTTTCGCGCTCGTCCTTCTTTAGGCTGCGCAAATATTCCTTGACCAGCGTTTCGGTCTTGGTATTCTTACCGGCCCGCGTCCAGGCTCCACTCTCCCAATCGATGCAGCCCTCGCTGCCGTAGATCACCTTCTTGTTAAAACCCTGCCCCGGCGCCGAACCCTGCCAGGTCCATTGTACCAACACGTCGCCGGGAAAATCGATCAGCGCCATTGAGCAGTCCTCGACATCCACGTGCCAGGCGCCCTTGCGTTCGGCCGGTTCGTCATAGCGGTAGGGTTCAAAGCTGCGCACCCGCGCCGTGACCTGTTCGGCCTCCGCCGCCAGGTGAAAACGAAACAGGTCGGCAAAATGCACGCCGCCGTCGAGGATCCACCCCGCACCCGCGTCGCGCTTAAAATTGCGCCAGCCCCATTTGCCCAACCCCTCGCCCGCATCCTGCCAATAGAAGGTCCGCGGCCGACCGATGCGGCCATCGGCCACCGCCCAGGCGCGCGCCCTTTCCTGCGGCGAACGGCGATAGTTTTCGGCTACCGCCAGCAGACGCCGGTTGTCAAGGGCCGCATCGAGGATCTTACGACCAGCGCGCAGTGTGATCGCCAGCGGTTTTTCGATCATCACGTGTTTACCCGCTTCCAGACAGGAGACCGCGATGATATGATGCTGCGAATGCAAGGCGCAGATATCCACCGCCTCGATGCTTTTGGCCCGTGCCAGCATCTTACCCACGTCGGTGTATACCGCCGGTTTGCGCCGCTGGAACTTGGCGATTTCGGCCGCCCGTTGCTCAGCACTATCTTCGACCACATCACAACAAGCCACCACCTGTATATCGCGAATCCCCGCCTTCCACAACTCTTCGAGACCACGCACATGCGCTCCCGCCATACCCCCACAGCCAATCAAGGCCAACTGCAACCGCTGCATATCACTCTCCTGTTGTTATTTTATTTTTTATTTGACGATGCTCGGAACCGATCAAAACAATCCCCACCAGCAGCACCAATCCGTTCAGCCACAACAACCCCCTGCGCAAAAATGAAAGACGCGGCAACAATTCGACCTGCTGCCGGCCTCGCCCCAACTCCAGTGCGATAAAACCGCCGACCGTTTGCATAGGGTCCACCTTAACGCCGTTAACCAGCACGTCCATATGAGGATAATAGGCATAAGCCAACCGGGCGAAACAGGGCGCCGAGGTCTCTACAACCAGTTCTACGCGCTGGTTTTCTACCCGATGTTCGAGCACTTTGACCTCCGGCCGCCCGCGCAATTCGCGCGTATCGCCGCCTTGCAATAGGATCCGCGCCGCTCGCTTGTTGTCAATATCGACGCCTGTCTTCTCTATCGTCCACAGCGCCCGCAGCACGGCCCGCTCATCCGGATCCTGTGCGGACAACGGGGTCCGCCCGGCCATTTCCGCATAGGGTATGCGCTGTAATTCCTCGAGAGTATACCCCTCGATACGCGGCGCGACGAGCACCGGACTGTCGGCGGCCAGTTGCAAGGGACGAATGCTGCCATCGCTCCAGGTCAGCAACAAGTGGCGGACATTGAGCATCGCGAAACCGGCCTTCGCCAGGGTGAAGGGCGGGCTTTTCTCGACGCCTTCGAAGCGATCTGCTGCCCCAACGATATGACTCGTAAAATCAAGCAATGGCTGGCTGAAG
>Ga0233433_10002288_pt1 | contig 16963 bp, 16 predicted proteins | sample SI_122_August201_5_FD_179868 | JGI IMG/M metagenome (GOLD analysis project Ga0233433, IMG submission 179868) | Seawater microbial communities from Saanich Inlet, British Columbia, Canada - SI_122_August2016_100_MG | ecosystem: Environmental > Aquatic > Marine > Inlet | place: Canada: British...
ACTGATCCTGCATCATAAGATGATGAGCTACAGCAATCTCTACTTCGCCGCATATGTTTAAGTCGTGACTGTACAACATATCAAGAGAAGTACCAATAACGCCATTAGATGAGTTTTCAATTGGAACAACCCCGTATTGAGCGTTATCCGTCTCAACCTGATGAAAGATTTCATCAACAGTTCCGCAATCAAGCGGTGAGACGCCGTGTCCAAAGTGTTTAAGAGCTGCTTCTTGAGTAAACGTGCCTTCAGGCCCTAAAAAAGCTATTTTTAAGGGTTGTTCAAGCGCTAAACAGGCCGACATAATTTCTCTAAAGATAAGAGCAATATCTTTGTCCTTAAGCAAACTCTTGTTTCTTTTAATCACTCTGCTTAAGACTTCAGCCTCCCTCTCTGGACGGTAGAAAGCAGTTTGGGTATTTGCTTCCTGCTTAACTAACGCAACCTGTGCAGCAAGATCCGCGCGCTTAGAAATTAGCAATTGAATCTTTTGATCCAATGCGTCAATTTCTACTCTTAAGTTGTCAAGTGAATTGCTTCCCATTTAATAGTACTATTATCAATTTAAATGGTATTTTACCTAAGTCTTAAAGCACTTCAAAGTATTGTTAAATTATGTATTTGTTATATTTCACAATATCTATTGCATCCAATCGAAAAAAAGATATAATTCCGTGAAATTTGGTGATGGAAGTTGGTGTGAATCCAACGCTGCCCTCGCAACGGTATTTCATAAAGATTAGTCCGACACATCCTGAATTTTGTTACTTAATACTACGATGGGTGGTGAGTTAAGAGTTTGCAGCTGCGTACTCCTTTTCTCTAAATCCCTCTTTTAATTTAATTTATTAGGGGTCATAATGTTTAATCTAAAAATAATTCTTGCTGTTTCATTGACAGCAATCTTGCTTTCTAACTCTGCTCAAGCTGTTATTGGGCCAATTAAAATTTCATTAAATAATGAATACAGAACTGGCTCTCCAGTTATTGGACCTGTTGCAACTTCGATAAAACTTGATAAGTCAGATATCAAAAAAACCGGCGCAACTACGTTTGTTAATTTATTAGAAAAAATACCCTCAGTTACATTTGAAGGTGGGCCAGGAAATATGGCTTCTGTTCGTTTAAGGGGAAACGAAGCGTCTCATACATTGCTTCTAATTGATGGTCAAAAAGTTACTATAACTGGAGGCCAGGCAAATTTTAAGATGATTCCACTAAGCCAAATTAATCGAATAGAAATACTCAAAGGTCCTTTTTCATCTCTCTATGGCCCAGGTGCAATTGGAGGTGTGATTAATGTATTTACTGATAAGGATGTTAATTCAATTTCAACTAATACAATAGATTTTTCTTATGGCTCAAAAGGCACTAAGCAATCAAGTTTCAATTCTTATTATAAAAACGAAACTGGCTACTTGGACTTTACAGCTTCAGATTTTATAACTGACGGTATAGATGCAACAGGAGATGGTGACTTGGATCCGAGTGATAGACAATCATTTGGCTTAAATATTGGAGGTGATATCAGCGAGACTACTTCGGTAAGTCTTAATATGATTGATTCAAGAGCTAACATTATGTATGACAACCCTAATCCCACTGGTAAATATGAAAATGATTTAAGACAAATAGGCTTAGGTGTGACTCAAAAATTTAGCGATCGATTCGAAACAAGAGTTGATATAAATGATCAAAATATCCTTAGGCATGGAAGCAAGTATGATCTTAATACTATGTCAATTGTTAACGAACTTGGTCTTGATAATAGTAAATTATCTGTTGGAGTAATGAATTCAGTTGATAAGGACATTGGAAATAACAAACAAATCAAACATACCGATGTATTTGGTCAATGGCAAGCTTTAATTATCGATAATGAGTTTTCAATTGGTGCAAGAATTATTGATCATGATAAATTTAGCTCGCATACAACCTATAATTTGAATTGGGCTAGAGATTTAAGTGCAAATTTAAGAATCAATGGTTCTTATGGAACTGCAACCAACCTTCCTGATCATTGGTCTAATAATGCAGCGATCGATGCTGGAGCAAGCTCTTTAAAACCAGAAAGATCTAAAAATATTGAATTTGGCTTAACTGGTAATCACAAATGGGGTAATTCAGGATTAAAAGTATATAAAAGTAAGTTAACTGATGCTTTTGTTTGGTGCAATTGCAGTCCTGGTTATTATAGTAATGGAGGCACATTAAATATTGAAGGCGTTGAAATTTCTTTTGGAACAGATCTATTAGGTTGGAATTTAGATACCAATATAGACTTTGTTAAAGCAATTGATGCTTCTAATAATAATAAAGAACAAGGAAGAAGACCAAAACGCTCTATTTCACTTAATTTATCGAAAACCTCTGGAAAATGGAGCCGTAATATAAACTGGACAGCTAAATCACGGGCATGGGATAGAAATTCTGAAACGACTAAATTGGGTGGTTATGGACTTTTTAACTTAAGAACAAGTTATGACTTCACTGAAGATTTAACTGTTTATCTAAACAGAAACAATGCTTTAGATAAGAACTATGAGATGGCGAGGGGTTACAAAACTCATGGAAAAACTACAACGCTCGGTTTAACATATAACTTTTAGGGTGTTTGATATATTCTAATAATTATGAAGAATTCCTATAAAAAACGTATGCAACGTAAAAAGGAATATATTGATTCCCGCATCGATGAAGCTAATATCGATAAAGGTGTCATTGTTCTTTTGACTGGTAATGGCAAAGGCAAATCATCCTCAGCTATGGGGATGATATGTAGGGCTCTTGGATATGACATGAAGGTTGGTCTTGTTCGTTTTTTAAAGGGCGAACAGCAGACTGGAGAGGATCTTTTTTTAGATAATCATCCAAATATTCTTTCTGCTCATATGAAAAGCGGCTTTACATGGAATACTCAGGATCAAGATTTAGATAAGAAAAGAGCTATGGAAACTTGGCTTGAGGCAAAAAAGTTTCTTGCTGATTCTAATATAGCTGTCGTAGTATTAGATGAAATCACTTACATGATCAACTACAATTATCTAAATGAAACTGAAATTTTAGATACACTTTCAAACAGGCCTGAAAATCAACATATCGTTATCACTGGAAGAGCAGCCAGTACAGGGCTAATTGATGCTTCAGACACCGTTAGTAAGGTAGAAGATATTAAGCACGCCTTTAGGGCCAATATTAGAGCTCAAAAAGGGATCGACCTCTAGATAATTAGCTGTTTTCTAAAAGGTATTGAATTGCTTGATATAAATAGCCAACAGGGATTACTTTTATCCCTTTAATGGGTTTTTTAGGCTCATTCCCTTTTGGGATGATAGCCAGCTCAAATCCTTGTTTTTGGGCCTCAGATAGTCTTTCCTGCGCGTTGTATACTGGCCTTACTTCACCTGTTAATCCAACCTCTCCAAACGCAATCCATTTACTTGGGATTACTTTATCTCTGAGACTTGAAACAATAGAGAGCATCACCACTAAGTCTGATGCAGTTTCGCTTACTTTGATGCCACCAACCACGTTTATAAAGACATCTTGATCAAACGTTGCAATCCCTGAATGTTTATGCAGGATAGCTAGCTGGAGTGCTAGTCTATTTTGGTCAAGCCCTACGCTGACTCTTTTTGGTGCCCCGTTAGATTGATCAACCAGCGCTTGTATTTCAACTAAAAGTGGCCTTGTAGCTTCCCTAGTAACCATGACCATTGATCCAGAAGAAGGGTTCTCTTGATTAGAAAGGAATATGGAGGATGGATTGCTGACCTGTTGAAGCCCTTTTTCACCCATCGCGAATACACTTATCTCGTTGACCGCTCCAAAGCGATTTTTTACAGCCCTTATAATTCGATAACGTCCCCCAGCATCCCCTTCAAAGTAGAGAACAGCGTCCACCATATGCTCAAGAATTCTTGGTCCCGCAAGCGCTCCACCCTTAGTCACATGGCCAATCATGAGTAAAATAGTGTTGGTTTGCTTCGCGTATTGAGTCAGCTGCGCGGCGCAATCTCTGACCTGAGTTACAGATCCTGGAGCTGACGCAGATAGATCAGTCACCATCGTTTGTATTGAGTCAATAACAATAACTTTTGGTTTTGCATCTTTAGACAGCTTGATTACTTTCTCTAGGTGGGTTTCACCTATAAAAAGGATATCTTCTTTAATGCCTAGTCTTAATGCTCTTTCACTGACCTGTTCAGCAGACTCCTCTCCGCTGACATAGAGCGTTGTATTGTCACTGTTGAGTGTTGCTAAGGCCTGAAGAATTAGAGTTGACTTTCCAATGCCTGGATCGCCTCCGATCAGAACAACTGAACCATCAACAAGACCACCACCGAGTGTTCGATCAAGTTCAGATAGGCCTGTTGATAAGCGGTCTTTATTTTGCGCCTTGACTTCACTGAGGCTCTGTACTTTTGAGGCTGGAAGATCCTTTAAACTCTCTGGCTTGGAAGATGTCGCTGTTGACAGAACAATTTCCTCAAGTGTGTTCCACTCTTTGCAATCTAAACATTGACCTGCCCATTGATGGTGTGAGGCACCACACTCTTGGCATACAAACTCTACTTTTGTCTTGGCCATAAGATTACTTGTTGATTAACTTATCAATTTCACTCTTGAATTCCTCGATGTCCTGAAACTGCCTATAAACCGACGCAAAACGAATATAGGCGACTTCATCAAGCGCCCTAAGTTCTTCCATAACCCATTCACCTAGCATCGAAGAAGGAACCTCCCTATCGTTTTGTGCCATCAATTTTCTTTGAATTTTTTGAATGGCCATTTCAATTTTGGAAGTCTCAACAGGCCTTTTTTCAAGGGCTTTTAGTAAGCCAGAGCGCAATTTACTTTCACTAAAGCTCTGCCTTGAATCATCACTTTTAATTAATCTTGGGAGGTTTAGATCTACAATCTCACGAGTAGAATGCCTCTCTCCGCACGCTATGCACTCCCTTCTGCGGCGAACTTGAGAGCCATCATCTAGAAGTCGAGTGTCTAAAACCTTGGTGTCATCTGATTGACAAAAAGGACAGCGCATCAGGTCTACTTATAAACTGGAAATCTTGAACAAAGCTCTTCAACCTTCGTCCTAACTTCATTTATGACATCAGGATTTTCAATATCATCGCAGATGTCACAAATCCAGTGAGTAATATCTTTACACTCTGATTCACCAAATCCACGAGTCGTTGCCGCTGGGGTTCCAATTCTAATTCCACTCGTCACGAATGGTGACTGAGGGTCATTAGGTACAGAATTCTTGTTAACAGTGATATGAGCTGAGCCGAGTGTAGCGTCAACCACTTTGCCTGTCAATCCTTGCTCGATAAAGCTGACTAAAAATACATGGTTATCCGTTCCACCTGAAACAACATCATAGCCCCTTTCCATAAATACACTAGCCATAGCTCTTGCGTTCTTTACGACTTGCTTTTGATAAGCCTTAAAGTCATCACTTAATGCCTCTTTAAAGGCAACCGCTTTAGCAGCAATAATGTGCATTAATGGGCCACCTTGAATCCCAGGAAAAATTGCGGAGTTCAGTTTCTTTTCTATCTCTTCATTAGCTCTAGCTAAGATAAGACCACCACGGGGCCCTCTCAGTGTTTTGTGGGTTGTTGTTGTGCAAACATCAGCTATATCAATTGGTGAAGGATAATCACCAGTTGCAATAAGACCAGCAACATGTGCCATATCAACAAGTAAGTAAGCGTCAACCATATCAGCAATATCTCTAAAACGCTGCCAATCAATTACCCTTGAGTAGGCTGAGAAACCAGCAATCACCATTTTAGGTTTATGCTCTCTAGCTAGCCTTTCGACTTCGTCATAGTCAATCTCACCGGTTGACTCATTAAGCCCATACTGAATAGCATTGAAATTTTTACCTGAAAAAGAAGGCGCCGCTCCATGAGTCAAGTGACCACCATGCGCTAGACTCATACCAAGGATTGTATCCCCAGGTACTAGAAGTGCTTGAAAGACAGCTGCATTCGCCGTAGAGCCTGAGTGAGGCTGAACATTGGCATAGGCTGCACCAAAGAGTTCTTTCGCCCTGCTAATCGCTAAATCTTCAGCCACATCGACATGCTCACAGCCACCATAGTATCTCTTAGAGGGGTAACCCTCCGCATATTTATTAGTTAACTGAGAGCCTTGAGCCGTCATCACTGCTGGTGATGTGTAGTTTTCAGACGCAATTAATTCAATGTGTGCTTCTTGTCTTGCCTCTTCAGCATTAATTACTTTTGCGATATCTGCATCAACATCGCTTAATGTAAGATTTTTATCAAACATAAGTGCTTCCTAAATTGGTGTAAAAAATTGTAATTTTAACCCACATTATTTAATAAATATATAATTAGCTATTCTTTTTTTAACATTTAATATATTTCTGTAATTCAATGATTTAATTTATATTTTTAGGTATCTCGTGATCAAAAAATTTAAATAAGAAAAAATGATTATTCATTCAGATATTTGAATCTTCCCAAGTGGTAAAATTTAAACTTTAATCGTCTCATTTTTTCATGAAAGTTCTTGTTCTTGGTGCCGGTGTAATTGGTACAACCTCCGCCTATTTCTTAGCAAAACAGGGTCACGAGGTAACCGTTATCGATAGACAAGACAGCGTTGCAATGGAGACAAGTCATGCCAACGCTGGGCAGTTATCTTACGCATTCTCTTCCCCATGGGCAGCACCAGGACTACCTTCAAGTTTACTTAAATGGATTTTATCTGGAAGATCACCTTTGGTGGTTAATCCTAACCTAAGTCTTAATACGTTAAAGTTCATTTATCGACTCTATAAAAACTGCAATCACAAAAGTTACGAAACCAATAAAAGTAGAATGCTCAGGATCGCTAACTATTCTCAAAAATCACTTCTCGAGATTGAGAATGATTTTAATATTAATTACGAACAAAGGAAGCAAGGCTCACTTCAGCTTTTCTGGGACGACAAAGAGTTTAAAAGTATAAAGAAAGATATTCTGATTTTAGAGAGACATAATATAATTTATGAGCTTCTAGATGCTGATGGATGCATTGAGGCTGAGCCAGGACTTAAGCACATTAAAAATAAGCTTTCTGGTGGGATTCGCTTTAAGAGTGATTTCACCGGTAATTGTTACCTTTTTTCAAACCAAATCTATCAAAAATGTACAGATATGGGCGTTAAATTTGAGTTCAACACTGAGATTGAATCCATATTGATTAAAAACAAGGCTGTATCCTCTGTAGTAACAAAACAAGGAGATTTTACTGCGGATTGTTATTCAGTCTCACTGGGCAGCTATTCTGCAAAAATTCTTTCTCAGATAGGCATTCAAACCCCTATCTATCCAGTCAAAGGCTACTCCATTACCCTCCCAGTTAAAAATGACCTGGATGCACCACAATCTACAATAATGGACGATAAAAATAAAATAGGCATTACTCGACTTGGTGACAACATTAGAGTTGCAGGAATAGCTCACTTAACTGACTTTAATCAGGACTTAAGAGCCAAATCTTTAAAGTCATTAAAGGACGGCATAGATAGGCTATTTCCTCAGTCTTATAAATCGAATACTGATTTAGAGTTTTGGACTGGTTTTAGACCTAGCACGCCAGATGGCACCCCGATAATTGGGTCTACACCCTATAGTAATTTGTATCTTAATACCGGTCATGGAACGCTCGGATGGACAATGTCAGCCGGTTCTGGCAAACTATTAGCTAACCTTGTATCAGGTGTTGCGCCTGAAATATCACTTGAAGGCCTAGATATGAATAGATACAGCTATGCTAATAAAACATCCAAGAGACATGGCTAGAAAGTGTATCGCCTCAATTAACCTTGCTTCAATCAAAGAAAACTATCTCTATGCTAAATCATTAGCACCAAGCTCTCAAGTGATAGCTGTTGTTAAGGCCAATGCTTATGGTCACGGAGCTATCGAGGTTGCGCAGCAACTTGAGGGAGAAGCAGACTGCTTTGGTGTTGCTTGCTCTGAAGAGGCTCAAGAGTTAAGAGAGTCTGGAATTAAGAGTACCCCTATTCTTTTAATGGAGGGTGTTTTTGAAGAGTCAGAGTTGGATCTAGTTAGCCACTTAAATCTGTGGTTAGTAGTTAGCAGCTCGCATCAAGTTGAGTGGATAGTTGGCTCTCAGTCAAACTTTCAATTTAACGTTTTTGTTAAGATTGATACAGGCATGGGTCGATTAGGGTTCCAAGATGATGATATTAAAGAGGTTATTGCTTTACTTAAAAACAGTAAAAAAGTTGAAAGCTTAACGCTAATGTCTCATTTTTCTAATGCAGACGACTTATCGAGCCAGACCACAAAGCGTCAGCTGAATAAAATGAATAGCCTTACTGGCTCTATAAATTACCAATCATCCCTGGCAAACTCTGCTGCAGTTATGGCCTATAGTGATTCACATGCTGAATATATAAGGCCGGGTATCATGCTATATGGCGCCTCCCCTTTTCCATTCAGTAAAGACTTCAATGCGCTTGTACCCGCAATGACACTTTCCTCGTCAATTATTTCTATTAAATCCTTCAAACAAGGTCAATCTATTGGTTACGGTGAAAGATACGTTTGTAAAAAAGATACAATGATAGGAGTAGTGGCAATCGGCTATGGGGATGGATACCCCAGGAGTGCTAGAGATGGCACACCAGTTTTTATTAATGGATGTATTGCTAAACTTGCAGGCAAAGTCTCTATGGATATGATTACGATTGACTTAGAAGGCGTAAAAAACCCTAAAATTGGTGATCGCGTGGAGCTTTTTGGAGGCAATATTTCTGTGGACGAGGTAGCTGAAAACTGCAATACAATTTCTTATGAAATATTAACAAAAATTACAAAAAGAGTTTACAAAACATATGTCTCTTAAGTTTCAAAGCTAATATAATTTCAATATATTTTTTTAAATATTAACTAAATCATGCTTTCATCAACTCAAATTGCTTCATTCAACAAAGATGGCTACTTGGTTGTGGAAGACTTTCTTAGTGAACCCCAAAGAAACCTTTTAATGGATCGTGCTGAAGCTTTAATTGATGATTTTGATCCTTCCTCGTCCCACTCAATCTTTACAACGAATGAACAAGAAAGATCAAGTGACGACTATTTCTTAAGCTCAGGTGATCAGATTCGATTCTTCTTTGAGGAGAAGGCGATTGACAGCAAGGGGAACTTTACTGTTCCCAAACAAAAATCAATTAATAAAATAGGTCACGCGCAACATGAATTAGATCCAATTTATAAAAAAGTTATTAATGCGCTTGATATTTCAGAGATGGGCAAACAATTAGGAATTCAAAAGCCTCGTAAGCTTCAATCAATGCACATCTTCAAACAGCCCAATATCGGGGGTGAAGTGGGTCTCCACCAAGATTCGACTTTTTTATATACCTCGCCAATGAGTTGTATTGGCTTTTGGATTGCACTAGAGGATGCCAACATTAAAAATGGCTGCCTTCAAGCAATCACAGGTGGACACACAATTCCATTAAAGAAACGCTTTAAATTAGCTAATTCTGGTGGTACAGAGTTTGAAGTGTTAGACAATACACCTTGGCCAGACTCCCCTCTTGATCTATTAGAAGTCAAGGCTGGAACCCTAATTATTCTTCATGGTCAGCTTCCCCATTACAGTGCTGAAAATACATCCAGCAAATCACGGCAGGCCTTCAGCATTCATGTGGTCGATGATAATTGTCATTACGCCAAAGACAATTGGTTACAATCGTCTATTTGATCCATATAATTTACTAATAAAGTCATGCATGATAGACACGTAGTTGATATTCATAACATCAAATTCATACCCTTTGATCGTTATGGATCACCGGTCCCAAAAATGAGCTGGCACATTATCAGTTACGACCAGAGTTCAGGTCAAGGAAGCTATGTCTTGAAGATGGATCCAGGCGCACAAACTGTTCCTCACAGACACATGGGTTATGAAGAGTTTTTGATCATTGAGGGTGAGCTGATTGATTCCGATGGAACTATATTTAGAAATGGAGAGTTTGTTTCCTTTGAGCCCGGAAGTGAGCACTCATCATTTTCTGAGACTGGCGCTTTAATTGTTGTCTTCCAAAGAGGCCTCAATAAGGCTTCAAATTTAGAATAACAAATGTAAAAAATTGGAGAAAGAATGCCCGCACAAATAAGAAAAACATTATTACACGTTGAAAAAACATTTATTGAAGGAAGCAAGGAGGCTCAGATACCTCTTACCCTGATAGCCGCGGTTGCGGTCATAAAGAACCCATGGGTTAATTTGCAAAAAGGTGAACAATTTGTAGACAATCTTAAGCCTGGAATTCTTGATGTAGCGCCTGGGCTAGGTGAAAAATTAACTGCCATGATCATTAAAGAGGCCGGCTCAGGCAAGAATGTAGAGGGATATGGTAAGTCTGCAATCGTTGGCCTTAAAGGTGAGATTGAGCATGCATCTGGCATTATTCACACACTTCGCTTCGGTAACTTTTATCGTGAAGCGGTTGGTGCTAAATCTTATCTATCTTTTTGCAATACGCGTGGGGGTGCTAATGCACCTATTCTTATTCCATTGATGGACAAAAATGATCCAGGTCGTCGGTCTCATTATTTGACAATTCAGCTCTCTATTCCTGACGCACCAGCTGACGACGAAATCATTGTTGCTTTAGGTGCATCGATTGGTGGAAGGCCTCACCATAGGATTGGTGATCGATACCAGGATCTTAAGGATTTAGGTCACGACCTTGACAATCCAGCAAGCGTCTAATGAATATTTAGCTTTTCTGCGTCAGACTCTAGTTGAGACTCCAGTGCCTCTTCAGCAATAACCTCCATACCGACAACACTTGGCCTTTGAGTCATCACCTGGAAGTTCGCCTGATCCGATTCGTCAACATCATCAGTAATGAACATCATAGCGAAAACTATAGTTGCGATCAGTAAATGAACAATAACAAGGTAAATAAGGAACCCAAAGCTCTCAAATAAATTAATAAAATAACTCATAGAGAAAGGCCCTAGCGATGCAAAGATGCTATATACCAAAACAATGGTTCCACTTGCACTAACCATTTGACTTGGTCGCAAACGATCATTAGTTTGTGCAACGCCTAGAGAATATAGAGGCAAAGTAAAGGCCCCAATAAGCCCATTTAAAATCAAAAAGATAGTTTTAGAAAAATTAAACAATGACAGCACTATGCATATACCTGTAACTATTAAGCAGCAAAGCAAGATCACCTTACGACGATCAATCTTGTCTGAAAGCCACCCAAGAGGCAACTGTGAAGCTGCACCAAAGCCAATAAAAAGTGTCATAAACAAAGCAGTTTCAGACACGCTCAAACCTGACTTAATTGCATAAATTGTTCCCACACCAAAAAAACCTGCGGATGCGAGCCCTGACACTCCAATCGTTACTAGCCCAGAGGGTGATGCCTTCCACAAAGCACCGATACCAAGAGATTCTTGGGTTTCAGATTCTGGAGCCTTGATTTCAGTCAAAAGAATTGGAATTAGTGAAACTGAAAGCAAGATAGAGGCCAACAAAAACAAATGGAAGCCAGATGGATCATCGATCGCAAATAAACCTTGCCCAAGAGCAAGCCCACCCCAAACCACTCCCATGTGGATTGAGAATATTTGACCTCTATTTTCATTCGATGAAATCGAGTTAAGCCACCCTTCCACAATGATCATTATTCCAGCAATACAAAAGCCAGAAAGGAAACGTGAAATAAACCATACTGGTGGATCAATAAATAATATTTGTATCAAAATAGCAGTTGAGGCAATCGATGCATAAGCTGCATAGGTTCGAATTTGTCCTGTCTTCTTTATTTGTTTAGGGGAGATCATAGAGCTCGCAAAAGCTCCCAGAAAATAGCCAGACATTACAAGTCCAGTTGTTATAACTGAAAACCCTTCATAGTCTGCCCTCCAACTACTCAATGTTCCTTGAAGTCCATTTCCTAAACCTATGAACAGGATCCCTAGGAACAGCGGCCAAATTGAGCGCATAACAACTGATAACATAATATTTATAGAATCAAATAAGATTAAAAAAGACGCGAATTATAGTGTAATTTAATATTGTAATTTATAAATATGGTAAAAAGTTTTTAATGATTGATATTCCTATAAAAATTTGGATAGTTTATCTCCTTGAATGCGGAGATAAAACGCTCTACTGCGGAATCACCAATAATTTAGAAAATCGACTCAAACAGCACACAGGTGAATTGCCTGGCGGTGCTAAATATACTAGAGGACGAATACCTCTGAAAGTGGTTTATCAGGAAGAAGTCAGCTCGAGGAGTGAGGCACTTAAAAGAGAGCTAAACCTTAAGAAAATGAGTAGAAAGAACAAACTAACTTTAATACGTAATTATCAAGCAGATTAATTCTGTAGTTGATTTAAATCATTGAGAACCATCTGAGAGTGGGTGCTGGGCTTCACAGATAGATAAATTTTTGAGATCTTTCCCTCTGGATCAATGATAAATGTGTTGCGTTTAGCACTCTTAAAACTCATAAAGTTATTGAGAGAGTCATATGACTTGGAAACCTCTCCAGACTCATCAGAGAGAAGTGAAAAAGGAAGTTTGTTTTTGTCAGCAAAACGTTTGTGTGACTCTACGCTGTCAAGACTGACACCAAAAACAGTGGACTTGCTTGCAATAATTCTCTTAACAGCATCTCTAAAATCGCACGCTTGCGTTGTGCAGCCTGGGGTGTCATCTTTTGGATAGAAGTATAATATTACCCAGCTCCCCTCGTAGTCACTTAGCTGGTGTTGAATGTTATTCTGGTCACTGAGCAAGAAATTTGGTGCTTTGCTTCCAACTTTGATCTCAGCAAGGGTCAAAAATGAGGTAGACAAAAAAAGGGCAGCAACAATAAGTTGTTTGAACAGGCTATTCATACAAAGAAATGAGGGAGTAATTAACCTTTAAGAAAAGAATCGATGTTAGAAAAGTCCTTAGCGCCGCGCTTGGCACTAAGATACCAATTCATAGCTTTAATAAGCTGTTTTTCATCGATGTTATTCCTTCTGCAATATGAAACTGTAGATTTTTTGAGCGAATTTTTAGACATTATTTTTTTCATTTATTATTGTTAATTTAGAAAAATACTTTAGTTGGCCGGTAGGAGTAACCTGCCAACTAAAGCGGGTACCTCATGTGCCAAACGGAGAGAGAATGGCATGGGTATTCGAGGTTCTTTAAAAAACTTATATATAAACTAATAATCTAAATATTGTTTTTAGCTATTAGAGACTCACAAAATGGTATGTATAATCTAACCTAAAGATTAGAATATTAACAATTTGTTTAATCTGTAGCTTAAAGGGGTAGTAGTTACAGAAAAAACCTCTAATAAACTAAAAACAATATGCACATATTAAGCATTAATTTGTAATGTCAAATGTTTAATATATGGAGTTTTGATGAAGACTTTATGAAGATTCTTTCTTTTGTTTTGTTTTGATTTACAATGCGACTTTCTTAAACAAAAAAAAAACTGAAATATGCAAACAATCTTAATAGTTGAAGATGACAAAACAATCGCTGAAAGTATCTGTTTTATACTAGAGAAAGATTCTTTCAATTGTAAATGGTTTGATAACGGTAAAGACGCATTAGAATTCCATAAAGATAACGAGGTCGACTTAATACTACTTGATGTTGGTTTGCCTGATATGAGTGGATTCGACTTACTAAGAAAAGTTCGTGAAAAATCTAATCTGCCAGTGATCATTATTTCAGCGAGAGACGATGAATCAGATCAAGTTCTAGGTCTCGAGGGCCTTGGTGCTAATGCCTACGTTACAAAACCACTCAGTCCAAGACTTGTTGTTGCACATGTGCGAGCTCAGCTAAGAATGGTCAAACCTGAAATTAAAAGTGGTGATTCAAAATTTAGCATAAATCATGCTATGCAAAGAGTTGTTTTCTTGGATCAAGAGCTCACGCTGACACCCGCTGAATTCAAAATACTCTCGCACTTAGTTAAAAATCCGAATCGAGTTCATTCAAGAGAGTACCTAATGAGTATTATTTGGGACAGGCCTCACGGTTCGGATATTAAAACCATCAATACGCACATCAAATCAATACGCAAACGTCTTCATGAGCTAGATGAAAATAATGAATACATTGAAACTCATAGAGGCATTGGATACAGCCTTATTGAATGAAGCGATTCAAGCTTAATATTGGTACAAAACTCTTTCTCCTCTACTTTATTGTAAGTTCAAGTCTACTATGGTTATTTGCTCAAAGAACCACCTTTGAGTCTGCTAAATCAGTCATGGTAGAGGTCTCAAGCTTAATGAGCCGTGTCGCCTCTCAAAATAACAGAGATGGTGAAATTGATCTAGAAACTTTTGAGACTTTGATTGTTAATTATTTACGTTCACAAAGGAATACTTTTGACAAAAATAGTGCCCAGAAATTAGAAAATTTGGCCATTTATGTAACCGATAAAGATGGTCTTTTGGTTCTTGATTCTAGGGGACTTACCCTGGGTACGGACATGCGCGATGCTAACGAGGTTGAGTCAGCGCTGAGCGGCGTTACGGACTCAACAAGCGTAATCACTGGTACTAGCTCTGTTGGACCAAAAAAAGCAAGAGGTGTGGTGATTGAATATTTCCTTAAATCTAGATTCTTAAATGCCTCGAACCCCATTTATGGTGATAACGGTGAGATTATAGGCACTGTTGTGGTTGTAGCGCCCTTGATTGATTTGATGGATGAGAGTTATCTTCTGAGGTTTATCTTTTATATCTTTGTTATCTCTTTGCTCTTTGGATTTCTAGGAAGTTACCGTATATCCAGAAATATTAATCGTGTTCATAAATATACCTCCGATCTGTTTAGTGGAGAGGATGTATTGATGCCTGATCTAAATAATCAGTTCAATAAACTTGCAAGAACAATTAAAGATGCAAGAGCAGACGTCGAGCTCAAGGATGATGTGGAGCAATACATTGATACGCTTGCTCACGAACTCAGAACACCTATTACAGGTATTCAGCTGACCGCTGAAAATCTTTTAATGCCGATGAGTGATTCTCAAAGAAAGCGATTCGTAGAGAATATTCTTGAGTCAAATAAGCATATGGACCTTCTCGTTAATAGGCTTCTTGATTTATCGAGAATTGAAAGGCGTGAAGCACTAAAAAATGTGGAAACCTTGAGTATTATTGAGGCTGTGAATACTGTTTTAAAGGCGCCAAGTCGTGTTAAAACAATTCTAGACAAGGAGCTCAAGATAGATATTCAGATTAATAGTCACGCAAAACTGAAGGCTGAAAGAATACTTCTAGAGCAGGCCATTGGCAATATCGTTAATAACGCAATAGACTTTACCCCTGCATCTGGAACAATTACTATCAAGGCGTCTCAAACGAACTCAGCAATTTCTATCATTGTTCTTGATGATGGGCCTGGAATACCACCCCAAGTTATTAATAAACTTTTTACAAGATTTTTCTCGGTAACAAGGCCAGATACAGGTGTTCGTGGTAACGGTTTGGGTCTAAGGTTTGTCAGAAAAATTATGAAACTACATGGTGGAGAAGTGAGTTTGCAGAATCGTTTTATACAGCAAGGTGCTGAAGCGAGATTAAGGTTTCCACTCAATGTAAGATAGTGGTTATTGAAATGTGTTGAGAGAGCGAGATTATTGTATACAAAAAATTGTAATTTCTAACGATAGACAAATCTTATTTATATGGTATTATTCGCGAGTTTTTTAATGAATTTGTTAAACTAATATGAAAATAATTATTCCAGTCAAAAGAGTTCTCGACCCTTATACTCAGGCTAGAGTCAACAAGCAGACGCAGCAGGTTGATCTATCAAATGCAAAAATGGCCATGAACCCATTTTGTGAGATTGCAGTTGAAGAGGCCCTAACTTTAAAAGAAGGTGGCGCTGCTACAGAGACGATTGCTGTCAGTATTGGTACCGATAAAACTGTTGATACACTCAGAACTGCGCTAGCTATGGGCGTAGATCGCGCTATATTTATTAAGACTGAGACAGAGCTTGATCTTCAGCCGCTTCATGTAGGTAAAATTCTTGCCAACATCATTAAGCGTGAGGAAGCAGAACTCATAATCATGGGAAAGCAGGCTGTAGATAATGACAACAATCAGACTGGACAAATACTTTCTGGCATATTGGATTATTCACTGGGTACCTTTATTTCTAAATTTGATATAAGCTCAGACTCTAAGAGCGTAGAGGTAAGCCGAGAAATAGATTCAGGAATTGAAACTAGGAAACTTAATTTGCCTGCCATTGTTACTGTTGACCTTAGGTTAAATGAGCCAAGATATGCCTCCCTTCCAAATATCATGAAGGCCAGATCTAAGCCTCTAGAGACGATTGAGTTATCTAGTCTTGGAATCGACACTTCACCACGCATTAAAGTCGTTAGTGTAGAAGAATCAGGCACTAAAGATAGAGCCTCTAAACAGATTAGTTCTGCTGAAGAGTTATTTACTGAGTTAAATCAAATGGGAGTTCTATAATGTCAGCACTTATATTAATCGAACTTAATGGTCCAGAAGTTAGCGCAAACAGCAGAGCAGCATTAACTGCCGCCTCTCAGCTTGCTGATAGCGTTGATGCGCTAGTTTTAACGAATAATTCATCTCATGCAACCGCTGTTGCTTCGATGAATGGAATTAACGCAGTCAAAGTGATTGTTAATGAATCTCTAGAGCATGCCAATGTAGAAGTTGCAAGTAAACTCATTGCAGATGTCATGACTGATTACAAATTCTTAGTTTCAGGCTCATCCACGTTCAGTAAAAATATACTGCCTCGTGTTGGCGCACTTCTTGATGTGCAGCCTATCTCAGATGTCTGTGAGATCAAATCATCAAACACATTTGTTAGACCTTTGTATGCTGGTAATGTTATGGCGACTGT
>Ga0233433_10002303_pt1 | contig 16923 bp, 15 predicted proteins | sample SI_122_August201_5_FD_179868 | JGI IMG/M metagenome (GOLD analysis project Ga0233433, IMG submission 179868) | Seawater microbial communities from Saanich Inlet, British Columbia, Canada - SI_122_August2016_100_MG | ecosystem: Environmental > Aquatic > Marine > Inlet | place: Canada: British...
TCTCGATATCCGTCAGGGCATGATGGAGAGCCTGCTGATCAACGCCAATACCGTACAGGGCGTCGGTGTTAAGGGAGGCATTGCCTATCGCGGCCATTCGGTCATCCTAACCACCGGCACCTTCCTCAAGGGCAAGATCCACGTCGGCGACTTCTCCTATAGTGCCGGCCGATCCGGCGAGACCGCCGCGGAAAAGGCCTCGGAAGGCCTGGCATCGATCGGCTTTGAGTTGGGCCGCCTCAAAACGGGAACCCCACCGCGCGTCAACGGTCGCACCATCGACTTCGCCGAGCTCGAAAAACAACCCGGCGACGAGCCACCGCGCCCCTTCTCCTATGCCGTCGATAAAATCGAGCAGGAGCAAATCCCCTGTTGGGTCACCTATACCAACGACCATACACACCAACTGATCCAAGACAATCTCGCGCGCTCCGCGATGTACAGTGGCAAGATCAAGGGCATCGGGCCGCGCTACTGCCCCTCGATAGAAGACAAAGTCGTGCGCTTCGCCGACAAGGACCGGCACCAGATCTTCGTCGAGCCCGAAGGGCGCCGCACGCTTGAATTCTACATCAATGGCCTGTCGATGAGTCTGCCAGAAGAGCTGCAGCACCAGATCGTGCGCTCCATGCCTGGCTTCGCCAAAGCCGAGATCATGCGGCCAGCCTATGCCGTCGAATACGATTATGCCCCACCGACGCAGCTCTATCCGCACCTCGAAACCAAACGCGTCGCCAACCTGTTTTTCGCCGGCCAGATCAACGGCACCACCGGCTACGAAGAAGCCGCCGCCCAGGGGCTTGTCGCCGGTGTTAACGCCGTGCTCAAAGTCCGCGGCGAAGACCCGTTGGTCCTCTCGCGATCCGACGCCTATATCGGCGTGCTCATCGATGATCTGGTGACCAAGGGCACGCTCGAACCTTATCGGATCTTCACTTCGCGCGCCGAGCATCGTCTGCTACTGCGCGAGGACAACGCCGACTACCGCCTAATGGAGCGCGCACGAACACTAGGCTTGGTCGCAGATGATATCTGGCAGAAGTTCCTCACCAAACAGCAACTCGTCCGCGACGAACTCGAGCGCCTAAAAGCTGTACGGGTGAGCCCAACGGAAAAAGTACAAGAGGTGCTGCGGCGCTACGCCAGTTCTCCATTAAAAGAATCGACCTCGCTCATCGAACTGTTGCGCCGCCCCGAGCTAAACTACCATCACCTGCTCGAATTCGCCCCGGGCGGCGATGCCCTTTCCCCCGACGCGGCCGAACACGTCGAAGCCGAGGTCAAATACGAGGGGTACATCAAGCGCCAGGAAAATCAAGTAAAAAAAATGCAGCGCCTAGAATCGCTGCGCATCCCGCCCAGTTTCGATTTTGCCGTGCCCGAACTAAACCTCTCGACCGAGGCGCGCCAGAAGCTCGATTCCATTCGGCCGCAAACACTTGGCCAGGCATCCCGGATTTCAGGGGTTTCCCCGGCCGACGTCTCGTCGATTATGGTAATTCTGCACACCCAACAACAGGGTCTGGTAGTCGGCGAAAAGGGCTGATCCAGCCGACACACAGCCCGCCCAATTCCCCAACTTCGACATGCCACGGGTGTTGGAACGACGCCTGCCGAAAGGAAATGTCGTCGTCAAGAAAGCCTACTGCGACTGGTACCTATACAAAGAATTCAAGCCGATCATGCACGATACGGCGTTCGAATTGATTGAGATCCTCCACACGCGGTAGTCCGGAAAAAAATCGGCCGATATTCGCATGGTCGTCGACGCGTTGGATCTCTGTTATACCAAAGACCACATCGACCCCTTTGTCGTGAACAGCAGTGGCTGCGATTTCTCGCCGCTGGTCCCCAAATTGCGGGAGAACGCCAAGTTGGTGATCGGGGTCGGCCTCAAGAACAGCACTTCCGACTTGTTGATGAACAATTGCGACGAGTTCCTGTTTTACGATCGGGTGCGGACGAATGATTCGACAAAACCGCGCTTCTTTAAAAAACTGGGTCTAGGTTAACCCGCTTTTAGGCCTGCCAATAAGTCCATTTGCGGTTTTTCACCGATCTGAATCAATGACTCAGCCCCTTCGTAGGGCATTCGCCCACCAATACAGAAGGTACACAAATCGCGCTCGGGCAACCCGGCCCGTTCGAAAGCCTTGAGCATGCCCTCCATCGACAGATAAACCACCGGCATCTTCATCGCCTGACCGACTTCCGTGACCGTGCGGTTGCGCGCGATAAACTCGTCTCCCGGTGGCGGATCCGGCGGCATATCTACTCCGAAAGTACACCCCCGCGGCACCCCGTCGTCGCCAATGATACCGATCGGCGGCGTATAACTAACCAAATAGGCCTTCTCGACCCCAGCCTCCTCGTACAGCAGATCGCGTGCCCGCTTGGAGTTATTGCCCCGGACGATGCTGTCGTCGAGCAGGATCACGGTTTTGCCTTTGATCTTTTGTGCCATACCCGGTAATAGATGCAGATTCTGACCGATCGACTCCTTGCGCTCGTCAGCGTTCGATCCCTGAAAAGAACGCTCGCCGCGCATCTTGTAAAACACCGGCTGAAAGGGCAAGTCTGCTTTTTTAGCGTAAGAGCGGGCGGCTACTTCCGGGCAACGCGGCAAATAAGTGACGAAGTCGGCGTCACCGGGCTGAAACTCCTCGCTGAGTACTTCACCCAACGACTCGCGGATGCGTCGAACGCTTACGCCGTTGACGATCGAATCGAGGTCGGTGATATAGTTCCACTCGAAAAAGCAGTGCGCCAGATTTGTCTCGACGACAACTTCCTTACTGAAGTCGCCCTCCGGCGTGAGATAATATATCGTCCCGGGCTCGAGATCCTCGACATATTCGCCGCCATTTTTGCGGAAGGCAATATCTTCGGAAGCCACCCCGTATTTACCGTCTTTCCAACCCAGGACTCCGGGTTTTATGCCCGTGCGGTCGCGCATGACGATAACGTCCCTCTTGCGCTTGTCGGCGATGGCCATGGTATAGGCGCCCGGTACTTCCTTGAGAAAATTGTATTCGCCGTGGTCTCGGTAGAGATAGAGCAATGCCTCGGTATCGCAACTCGAATACATATGCTCGGGGGCCGAGTCCTTTAAAAAAACCGTATCGACTTGGCCATTGTGCACCGCCGCCATATCGCAGTCCCAAATCATAATATGGTTGTCGCGGTTTTCAATAGTGCCGCCGATCACGTGCGGATGAGCTTCTTCGAGGATCATATCCTTCGATCCGCGGGTAGCATAGCGCACATGCGCCATATAGGTGTGATAGTTCGGACTCCGGAAAATCTTGTGCAGATCGGTCACGTCAAAGCGGGAGACGCCCCCCTTCCACTTGATTACATCGATGCGGCCATCGCCTACCGCGGCGATGCCTGCCGCCTCCCGACCTCGGTGTTGCAATGATTGGATAAAGCGGTAAGCGTCGTGCAAAGTATGGGCTACGCTCAAACCACAATTGTGGCGTATGACCTCGGCCATAGGTCTGCTTCCTCGTAGGAAAAAATAAATGTGGGGGGAGAGCTATAATATTCGCCGTACAACAAGCCTGCTACGAGCGCGCCGCCCTCAACGCGCCATACAACCGGCTTTTTAATCTATAGGGACTACTGTTCGCGACCGAAGCAACAGGGATTTCAGGGTAGGTACCGAACCCAATGATAAGGGCTGAGCTGCTATCCACTAACCGCGCAAAGTAACTGTCCGGTTGAAGATCAACGTCAAAATATACACCCGTCGCCCCCCTCGGCAAGGGCCAATCTGTAATCGAGTGGTTTTTTATTGCCTAACGCGCCCCAAGCGGCAAAAAAAGCTAAACTAGTCGATCGCGGTCGCCTGTCCTGGACGACCGCGATCAATTTTCCATGCATAACACCAGCCCGGCAAAATCGGGTTATCGCCCCATGCTCTTGCCGGCGGACTTAAGGTCTTCACAGGCCTGGACTACGCGACTTGCCATATTGGCACGGGCCTTCTTTAGCCAAGCGCGCGGGTCGTAGTGCTTCTTGCTGCCGACCTCGCCCTCGATTTTGAGCACGCCCTCGTAGTTGCTCAGCATATGGTCGACCACTGGTCGAGTAAATGCATACTGGGTATCGGTGTCGACATTCATCTTTATCACACCGTATTCGAGTGTCTCCTGTATTTCCTCCTGGCTCGAACCCGATCCCCCGTGGAACACCAGCCAGAAACGCGCCGCCTCTCCGTATTTGGCAATTACGGCCTCCTGGCCGTTTTTCAGGATTTCGGGCGTCAATACCACATTACCGGGTTTGTATACCCCGTGCACATTGCCGAAGGTCGCCGCCAACATAAAACGTGCGTCCTCAACCTGGCTCAACGCCTCGTATACGGCGACCATATCCTCCGGCGTGGTATAGAGTTTTTCACGGTCGACATTCTCGTTGTTAATCCCGTCCTCCTCGCCGCCGACAACCCCGGTCTCCACCTCGAGCACCATATCGTTGTCGCGGCACAACTCCAATAGCGGCACCGCCGTTTTCATATTGTCTTCCAGGGGCAAATCGCTGCCGTCATACATATGACTCGAAAACAGGTTGGGCTTGCCTTCCTTGCGCCGGGCGGCCGTCTCGGCGATCAACGGCTTGAGGAACGAGTCGACCTTGTCGGTGGTGCAGTGGTCGGTGTGCAGGGCGATATTGACATCGTAGCGGTCGGCGACGCGTGCCGCGTGTTCCGCCAACGATATCGCGCCGAGCACCATATCGTTGAGATTGCCCGAAGAATGCGCACCGCCGCCGGTCGAGACTTGGATCAGACCATCGCTACCCGCTTCGACAAAACCTTCAATGGCAGCATTGACGGTATCGATATTGAAGATGTTGATCGCGGGAAAGGCGTAGTTCTCGCGGTGCGCCTTGTCCAGCATTTCGCAATAGCGCTCGAAATTTACGACGGGCATGGTAAGTCCTCTCGATAAAATATGCGGTTCAAATACCTATATAAAATAGACACCCAGTCGATAAATCGGGACCCCCCCAACGCAATTCCAGCGTTAATAATGGCTTATAAGGACAAAACCTGCCCACTCGCCAACAATCCTTCCACTGTCAGCCTAAAAGCGGCCGTCGCTTCCTCTATATCCCGATCGGTATGCGCCGCCGAGAGCACCCCCCCGGTTGAACTCATATTGTCGACTCCGTGAAAGCGCAACTGACGTTGATACGTTTCGATCAGTGCTCCCGGCATGCCCTTGAGCCGGCCGGCATCGTTCGTATACAGCTCGGCCCGGCTCGCCGCGGCTCGTGCCCGGTCACGATCGGTCTCGAAATAGACATGGAATGTCGAACAGACACCATAGAGATACCCGGCGACGCCCATTTCTTCGAGCACCTGGTCCCAAGCGGCCCGCAGCTTAGCCGCCAGGGCATCGGCCCGAGCGATCGGTCGCCCGGTCGCTACCTGTTTGAGCACCGCTATCCCTGCTGCCGCACAAAGCGGCGCGCCATTAAACGTGCCTTGATGCACCACCCGGCCAAAGCGATCGTGTTGCGGATCCCCCGTCATATCGAAGAGTTCCATGACATCCGCCCGCCCCACCACTGCACCGCCCGGCATACCGCCAGCGACGACCTTGGCGAAGCAAGAGAGATCCGGATTCAGCCCGTAGAGACCTTGCGCCCCGCCGGGACTATAACGAAATCCAGTGACAACCTCGTCAAAAATAAGCAGCTCCTCGCGCTGACTAGTGAGCTTCTCTAATCCGCGCAAAAACTCAGGGTCCAACGGCACCCGCCCCCACGAAGCCCCCGAGGGCTCGACGATCACCGCCGCAAAATCACCGGCCGTCTTAAGCGTTTCTTCGACGAGGTTCAAATCGCCGTCAGGTATGCAGACCATATGGTCCTGCGGCGGCACGCCCAGCGAGCCTTGCTGATCGAAAGGGGGCTGGAAACCGTGTACCACATCATCGTGCCAGCCGTGAAAATGCCCAGCAAAACGCAACGTTTTTTGTCGACCGGTAAAAGCCCGTGCCAACCGCAACGCCAATAGCGTCGCCTCCGTACCCGAGTTGACAAAGCGCACGCGCTCAGCCGAGGGCACCAACTGCTGCACCAGCTCCGCCCACTCGATATGCAATGGATGGTCATTGCCAAAATGCGTGCCCTTGCCGACGGTCTCCTTAATCGCCTCGACCACTTCCGCCGGCGCATGCCCTAAAAGCAAAGCGCCATTGCCAAGCAAAAAATCGATATATTCGTTGCCGTCGACATCCCACTTTCGCCCCGCTTCCCCGCGATCGATATAGAGCGGCACCGGGGTAGAATAACGCAGGTCATGCCCGGCTTTGCCGCCGAGCACCTTGCAGGCACGCGCTAGATATTCCAGCGATTTCGGCCGCGCGGCCGCATAGGCCTCGTATACCTCATCCATCGCCATAGATTCTCAACCTTTCACTGCGAGTTATGTTCGCCCACCGCAGGCGGCGATTGTCTGCCCCGTTATAAAACTCGACTCCTCCGAAAGCAGAAACTTGACCACCGCGGCCATCTCGTTAGGGGCACCCATCCGCCCCATCGGGGTGTTGGCAATCAATTGCTCGACCATATCCGGATTGGCCGAGCGCGCCAAATCGGTATCGATCAACCCCGGTGCCAGACAGTTAACGTGCACATTATGCTCGGCGAAGGCATGGGCCGTATGCCGGGTAAAGGCCACGACCGCCGCCTTTGTTGTTGCATAGTGGATCATATTCCGCTTGAGCTGTATCGCGGCCAATGAGGAAATATTGACGATCCGGCCGAAACGCTGGGCGATCATCTGATTTTTGACCGCCCAAGTTGTCAAAAAGGGTCCATCGACATTGACCGCGAACATCCGCTGCCATTCGGCGAAGCCGAACTCACCGTGTTCTGCAGAAGTGGCGATGCCTGCGTTATTGACCAGTAAATCGACCGAACCAAACTGGGCGCCGATTTCCTCCACCATCCGGTCTACATCGGCCTCCAACGCCACATCGGCCTGTACCAGCATCGCCTCAGCGCCGCACTCTGCGAGCAATGCCAGCGTTTCCTGCGCCGCCGCCTGATTGCGTTGAAAATTTATCGCGACCTTCGCCCCGTTTTCAGCTAGCATCTGGCAGATGGCCCGGCCGATGCCGCGCCCCCCGCCGGTTACCAAGCCCGTCCGACCTGTGAATATGCCTTCGGTCATATAACCCAGCTCCTGCTCGTGGTAGAAAACTTGCAATGCCCCTCCACCTTAAGGCGCAAACACCGCACGGTCAATACCTACGGGCAGCGGGCAGCTAGGATTGCAGCAAGAACCAGCAATAAAGAACTATGTAATCTTCCCGGCGCCGATTTTCAATCGCGATCTTTCCTTGCCCAGTTTCAACTAATGGGCAAACGCCGATCTCAAATCGTACGCCATAAAGCGATCTCCTTACATGGCTCACTACGGACTGTTCTTTGTTGTCGACCGCCGCCACTGCCGGTCTTAATGCCGAACACATCTCTCGCATTGGCTCATCTCAGCCATGCCCCCGGCGAGAACCGCTCAAAAAATAAAAGGCCGCGCCTGATAAACAGACGCGACCAGTAAGACAAATTCAACTACAACGCGTTAAATCGCGGCTTCTCCGGTCTCCCCGGTGCGGATTCGCACGACCTCATCGACGGGCACCATAAAGATCTTACCGTCGCCGATTTTGCCCGTTTGCGCCGCTTCGCGCACCGCATCGACGCATTGCTCGGCCAGATCATCGCCAACCACGACTTCAATTTCGATCTTCGGCGTAAAATCAATAGTATATTCGGCGCCGCGATAGAGTTCCTTGTGGCCTTTTTGCCGACCAAAACCCTTTACTTCGCTGACCGTCATCCCCATCACGCCTAACCCGCTCAAGGCCTCTTTTACCTTTTCAAGCGCATTGGGCCGCACCACGCACTTCAGTAACTTCATGTCTGAATCTCCTTAATTAAGCCGATCCGTTTAATCCGCTATAATTCCATATTGTAGCCCTGTTCACTGTGCAGCGCCAGATCGAGTCCCTGCGATTCCTCATCCTCATTGACGCGCAACCCGACAAGCACGTCGACGACCTTTAAGATGAGAAAAGAAAGTACGCCGGAGTACACTATGGTGAATGTCACGCTAATCAACTGTGCGCCGAGTTGCGCGCCGATCGATTCCTTGGCTAGCCCCAACCCGCCCAGACTCTCGGACGCGAAGACCCCGGTTAAGATCGCACCGACAATGCCACCAATGCCGTGCACCCCGAAAGCATCGAGCGAATCGTCGTAACCCAATTTCTGCTTGAGTGTCGTCGCCCCCCAGAAACAGCACAAGCCCGAGACGAAACCGATCGCCAAGGCCCCCATCGGTCCGACGCTGCCCGAGGCCGGTGTAATCGCCACCAACCCGGCGACCGCACCCGTGACAATACCCAACACACTCGGCTTACCGTGTTTCATCCATTCGACCGCCATCCAGGTCAACGCCGCCATCGCCGTGGCGACCTGGGTCACCAACATCGCCATACCCGCGGAGCCATTCGCCGCCAAGGCGCTGCCCGCGTTAAAACCAAACCAGCCGACCCACAACATCGAAGCACCTATCACAGTTATGGTCAAACTGTGCGGAGGCAACGGCACCTGGCCGAAGCCTTCGCGCTTGCCGATCATAATCGCGGCGACCAGCGCGGCGACACCAGCATTGATATGCACAACCGTACCACCGGCAAAATCGAGTACTCCTAGATCCCAGAAGAAAGCACCGGGCCCGCTCCAAGCCATATGGCATACCGGCGCGTAGACAATAGTCGACCACATTACCGAAAAAAGCAGCATCGCGGAAAACTTCATCCGCTCGGCGAAGGCCCCGGCGATCAGTGCCGGCGTGATAATGGCGAAGGTCATTTGAAAGGTGATAAAAACCGTTTCGGGGATCGTGCCAGTCATGCTGTCGGCACCTACCCCCGACAAGAAGAGTTTGCCCAACCCCCCAACAAAGGAATTCAAGTTCATTGTGCCTTCGCTCATGCCCGTCGTATCAAAGGCCATGCTATACCCCCAACCGATCCAGACGATGGTCATTGCGCAGGCCGAGACAAAACACTGCATCAACACAGAAAGCACGTTTTTAGCCCGAACCAGACCGGCATAAAAAAGGGCCAAACCCGGCAAGGTCATAAAAAGCACCAAGGCCGTCGCGGTCAGCATCCAGGCTGTATCGCCGGCATTCAGCTCATCCGCTCCGGCTGCCCCAGGCACAACCAGAAAACAAAGACCTAAAAACAGGCGGAGGCGACTCCCCCATACTGCCAGCAATCCACGCATGATCCGCTCCTTGTTAGAGTGTATCTTCCGTTTTTGCAGGTAAATTACACCGGTCGCCTCGTTATAACCTATGTGTAATAGAGCTTGCGAAGCCTAAGTAACAACAATACTAAACGGCCATCAAGTATTTTCTAATACTTTTAACCATACACTTATGGGGCATTAGCGCGGCGGCTTTTTGCGTCCTCCGCTGAAACTGTCCGGTTTTTGCGTCCCGGATGGCCAATAGCCGTTCGGGTCTTCTGACCAGGGCTCGCCGCACATCGTCGAAAGGACTTTCCATTCCGAGGCGCCCATCCGTTCGGGATGGAAGACGAAGCGTTGGAGGCCGGCAGCCTCAGAGGCGCGCAATATACCAATCAGGTCGCGTGCCGGCATCGCATCGCCCGCGTGCGGATCGCGTGCAGTCGAAACCCAACAAAGTACCTTGTCCACGCCGGCGGCTTCAATGGCCCGGCGCGTTTCGTCAAAGACGATACGGTCGAAAAACTCGTCGGGGAAACCAGCCTCCAAGTCAAAGAGCGTCTGCACCCCGGGCAATTCGATGCCGAAGAGCGCCTTAACCACCGCGAAGGCGTCTTCTTCGCGCAAACTCGGATTCCACTCTCCCAACGTCTGTACCCAGCGGGCCACAGTGCCGTACAAGCCGTCGAAACCGCGATGCCAATAATAGTGTTTGGGCAATATATAATCGAAATAGCCCGCCATTTGCTCGTAGTCCTGCCCCGTCAACCCAGAGAAGGCCGCCGTGCGCGGAATGCCGCCCAGCTCGATTTTTCGCGACACCTGGTCGACCATCTCCCGCGCCTCAATCCAGGAGCGCCGCGACCGCTCCTGCCGCATGCGCAACCAATAGAGCCCATCCTCATCGAGGTCAATGAGGTTCAACACCGAAAAAAGCCCCCCCTCGGCCAGATAGCGCACCCGCTGCGGCGTCAAACGGCACAAAGCCTGCCGCAAATGCTCGATACCGCGATGCATCCGCGCGAAATCGACCCCCATCTCCGCATAGATGTGATCGTCCTCGGCCTCACGGATTTCCAATAACTCTCCGCCGTGGTGAAACGCCAGTTCGTAATGGTTTTCACCCGGCCCGTCGATAATCACACCCTCAACCTGGGGATAGTGGTCGATCAACTCCTGCAAACCTACAACGCCGCCACGGCCTGTGCCGAAGGTCATAATCTTCCACCCGCGCGCGGCCGCGTCGTCCATCATGGCCTGGAGCTTTTGTTCTTTCTCCAGATCGCGCGGCCCCTGCTCGGGCGGCTCGACGCCATGATCGGCATAGAGCTTGACATCGACCGGGTAACTTGAAATGATCGAACCATCGTCCTGCTTGAAATGCATCCGACCAACGATAATCCCCTCTACTCCGCCCGCCTGCCAGGCGTCGAAACGCTGCTGATAATCTTCGAGCCAGTATTCAAGGGGCTGGTCGCTGTGCGTGAAGACCCAGAATTTCATTGCTCAGTTCCTCTCGATCCATTTATACGCCGCCTTGGCGTTTTTCCAGAAATACTTCTCTGCTGCTTCTTCGCCTTTTTCTGCGAAAAATGCCTTAACGATATCGGTGGCAGCCTTGAAACCGCCCGCGCAATCACTAACAGGCCAGTTGCTGCCGTAAATCAGTCGATCCTCGCCAAAAGCCTGCCACATCGCGTCGAGCATCGGCCGATAGAAATCGAGATCTTCGGGGCCGGGGTAACTCGTGCTTTTTTCCATAACCGCCGAAACCTTCATATAGACCTGTGCGTGCTCGGCCGTCTTGGCTATGGCCTCCAGCCACACCGGATCTAACTCTCCGTCACCGATTTCGACGGAGCCACAGTGATTGATCACGATGCGCAAATCGGGCAGCCTATGCGCCAGCTCGGCCACCTGCCCCAAGAGGTCCGGGCCCATCAGCACATCGAGCTGCAAATCCCGCGCGAGTAAATGCTGCATATCACCAAGGAAACTTCCCGCCGTGATATCGGCAAAGTATCCTCCACCGCAACGGATGCCGCGGAATAATTCATTGGCTGCAAAGCGGTCTATATCCGCTTTGAATTCTGGCCGATTCGGATCGACGTGACCGACAAAACCGACGATCCAGGGCTCATCGATGGCCAGATCCAGAATCCATTGGTTGTCTTCAAGCCAAGCGCTAGCCTCAACGACGACCGTTCCGGTCACGCCTTCGGGAGCCGCCAGTGCGCGGTGGTGCTCGGGCAAGACACTTCGATAGAGCCATGCTTCATTTTCCGAAGGCCAGGGTATGCCTTGCGGACGGGTGGGATCATAGAAATGCGTGTGCGTATCGATAATCACGTTACGTTCCTTTCGCCATAGTTGTTTCGATCAGCGCCGCGAAGGCCTCCACATCAGAGGCTTCTGTGTCAAAGGAGGTCATCCAGCGCACTTCGCCCTTGGCGGCATCCCAAGGATAAAAGAAAAATTCTCTTTGCAATACGGGAATAACCGGCAAGGGCAAACGGGCAAAAACCGCGTTGGCCTCGACCGGATAGATCACTTCAACGCCCGGAATCTGTCGCACCCGTCCAGCCAGGTGCTGGGCCATCGCGTTGGCGTGGCGGGCATTGCGTCGCCATAAGTCATCGGTCAATAACGCCGCAAACTGCGCGGCGACATAACGCATCTTTGAGGCCAACTGCATGCCCTGTTTGCGCGCATAGCGATAATGCGTCGCCAATTCAGCATTAAAAAAAACCACTGCTTCTCCCCACATCAACCCGTTTTTCGTGCCACCGAACGACAAGACATCGACCCCGCAATCGCCGGTCGCTTGCCGCAACTCCACGCCCAGACTTACCGCCGCGTTAGCGATCCTGGCCCCATCGACGTGCACGCGCAAACCGCGTTCGTGTGCGCAATCGGCCAACGCGCGTATTTCGTCGGGTGTATAAACCGTGCCCAATTCGGTGGACTGGGTGATCGACACCACCCCCGGCCGCACCTGGTGCTCGTCGCCCCGGCCCGATAGATACGCGGCAATGCTCTCCGGCGTGAGCTTACCGTCCGGTGCGGGCACGCTCAATAACTTAACGCCGGCGACCCGCTCTGGTGCTCCGCACTCATCGACATTGAGATGCGCGCCTTCAGCGCAAATCACCGCATCGTAAAACTGACTGATCGATCCGAGCGCCGTGACATTCGCCCCAGTGCCGTTAAAAACAAAGAAGACCTCCACCTCTGCGCCTAATATTTTCCGAAACTTGGCAACGGCTTCCTCCGTATGCGGATCATCGCCATACGAGTGCACATGCCCCACATTAACCCTGCTCAGAGCCTGCATTACCTCTTCGTGCACGCCAGCGTGATTGTCACTGCCAAAACCGCGAATATGTTCGCCCATATATTGCCCGTATCTTTTTCCTGTTGTATGCTTGGTCTAAGGCGCAAAAACGACCGCCGCCGCGCCGCCAGGAAATTAACCGAAGCCAAACCTGCCAGCAAGCGAACGGACACCAGCATGGATCTATACGAAAAATACCAATTGACCCGAATCATTAACGCCTGCGGTAAAATGACCCACCTCGCCGGAGCAGCGGTCCTGCCCCCAATCGCCGCACAGGCCACAGCCGCCCTGCCCGACTTCTTTGACCTCGACGAGCTGCAAAAACGCGCTGGAGCGGTAATCGCCGAAGCCACCGGCGCCGAATGGGGCTGCGTCACCGCCTGCACAGCCGCCGGTATCACCCTCGGCATCGCCGCCTGCATGACCGGCGCCGACCGCGGCAAAATCGCGCAATTGCCGGAGACTGCCGGCATGGCCAACGAAGTGGTCATCCAGCGCGGCCACCTGGTCAATTTTGGCGCCCCCATCACCCAGACCATCCGCCTGTCCGGCGCCCGCGTCGTCGAAGTAGGCACCGTCAACGACACCGAGGAATATCATCTTGAGAATGCCCTCAGCGAACATACCGCCGCCGTGGTCTTCGTCGTCTCGCACCACACCACCCGCAGCGGATCGGTCTCTCTAGAACGGGTAGTAGAGATCGCCCACGCCCGCAACATCCCCGTAGTCGTCGACGGCGCCGCCCAATCCTTTCTGATCCGCCGCATCGTCGAGGCCGGCGTAGACCTGGCCATCTGCAGCAACCATAAATACCTCAGCGGCACGACCGCCGGCATTGCCTGCGGTCGTCGCGACCTAGTCGAGGCCGTCGCATTGCAGTCGCGTGGCATCGGTCGCCCGATGAAGGTCGGCAAGGAGGGCATCTTCGGCGCGATGGCCGCGCTCGAATACCGCATGCAGTTGGATGTCGGTGCCTGGCAAAAAGAGCAGGACCGTAAAATGCACCATATTATCGACCGGCTCGCCCCGCTGCCGGGGGTCGCGATGCGCGTCGAACCCGATCCCAACGGCAATCCTTTTAGCCGGGCGCGACTGGACCTCAACGCCGAAGCCACCGGCATCAATGCGCAAACCCTCGCCTACGCCCTGGCCGACGGCGACCCCTCGATCCGCCTACGCGCCCACCACGCCGAAGAGGGCTATGTGCAAATCGACGCCATCGAAATGACCGACGCCGATGTCGAACTCACCTGCGAACGGATCCAGGCCCTGCTCGAAGCCTCCCCCGAAGCCAAACAGATGCTCAACGAGCGTTACGCGGGCACCACCATCCCGAGTCAGTGGTCTTGGCTCGGATCAGCCCCCGGACAAATGCGACATATTACCGGCGTCTAAGTGAACGATTCCCGTTGTAGACATTATACATCGGCAGCCATAATTTAGGGGACAAAATAGGCCGTAATTCTACACCATAGAAAAACGTCAGGTAGGCCGATTGCTAGCTGACCTGACATCTATTCAATCGAAACGGTATCGCAGTAATTCAGCTAGGTTATCCCGATGCCTCTGGGATATTTTTCGGTTATACTACGAACTACAATGGCGCCGCAGATGGGCGCGACGTCGTCGACAACAGCACTTATCGGCCAGCAATCTGGGAATTATGTCACCAGCAGATCGCATTTGCTTTCGTTGGCGACTCACAATCAACGACATTCTGAATAGGGCCACGGTATGACTAAGCTAATACGACTAAAATGGCAACGAGATTCCGCTAATCCGATTCTGCCGCCCACCCCCGACTCACCCCACGAGAGCTCGCGCTGCATGAATCCTTTCGCGGTGAGAGTCGATGACGAATATCGATTGTATTATTCCGGCGGCGATACTGCAGGCCATCAACGCATCTGCCTGGCGACAATGCCTGTCGCCACACCAGACAAGCTCACCCGCCACGGCATGGTCCTTGACCTCGGTCAGGCCGGTAGCTTCGACGCCAACTGGTGCGTCCTTCCCTGCGTGCATCGATTTGGCACTAAATGGCATATGTATTATAGCGGCAACGAAGGCACAAATCTCGGCCTACAATCCTTCCCTGGGATCGGCTTAGCCACCAGCTGCGACGGCATCCACTTTCAGAAATATTCAACCGAGCCAATAATCACCGGCGACCAGACCGCAGAATTCCCAGGCAACAGGGGCATCGCCGGCGGCGGCTCAATATTAGAAGACGCCCAGCCGGACGGCACCACCCGCTATCGCATGTACTACACCCTAGCCGTCGGCAAAAAGGATCCCGATGTCCACATTGACCAGGAGAAACATTGTGCAGTCTGCCACAGTACGGACGGTATCCACTGGACGGATCACCGTCTGGTCTTGAGACCGAGACGCGATGTCACCTGCGAGGATATCGCGGTCGCCGCACCTTTTGTCTGGCGGGACGGCGACCTCTACCGAATGTTATACTGCGGCATCGGCACGCGTTGGGGATATTACTCCATTTCCCAAGCCGTGAGCGAAGACGGCTATACCTGGGATTGTGGAGAGGGTGACGAGAATCTGACGCTCCTGCCTGACAGTGATTCGTCATGGGAATCCCAGATGGTCGAATATCCCTGCTTGCTCACAGAAGGCAATCAACTGCGCCTGTTCTACTGCGGCAACGGCTACGGTGCCACGGGCATCGGCACCGCCCTAACCACAAGTTAATCGAGACACGCAATGGATCATCACTTCAACACCGATCGCACACATAAATACCCGGCTCCTCCCTCTTTGGCCGCATTGGGTTTGCAAGATCGTCCGTTGCACGGCAAAAGGTTATCTGGCCAAGACCTGACGAAGCTGAAAAAATTTCGTTTCCAATTGCTGCGCGACTGGCTCGTCGAACAATTTGATCCTTGTCGCATCGCCGATATCGGCGGCGGCAAAGGGCTATTGGCTTATCTGCTGCAGAAAAGCGGCTGGCAAGCCACCGTCGTCGACCCACATAATCAAGCGCTACCGAACAAATACAAGGACCTGCAAAACGACCGGCGAGTGTGCATTGCCCCTACCGAGCGCGTGCCCCGCCTCGCCCAACCGTTTACACCCGACTTGGCGGTGGATTTTGATCTGTTACTCGGCCTGCACGCGCACGGCTGCAATATCCGCATCATCGAGGCCGCCAGGGACCAAGGTTGCGATTTCGTGCTCTTGCCCTGTTGTGTCATCGACGAACCGGCGGTCCCGCCCCCCGACAAACACTGGCTACCATGGCTCGCCGATTACGCGCGCCAACAAGGCTTTGCCGTGCAGCATTTTCAATTGAATTTCAAAGGTCAGAATATCGGGCTCTACAACACCGGTCGCACCGGTTAGGCCGGCACCGGTTAGGCCGGCACCGGTTAGGCCGAAAAACCGCGCCCACTTATCCGCCAGCAAAACCATTCCCCCCCGATTCGCCCATTCGTCGGAACGGCCCTTCGTCGGTGATCGCGCTAAGCCTAGCTTGGCACCATCCTGAACGAAAGAGGTCTCATAGAATTCCTGCACGAATATTTACGCGTTGCAGACCCCAGATGGATCTTGTAAACATCCGCACCGGTCGGTTCGACGCGGATAAATCGCTCGTCGGATCAACCGTCTAAGCCATTGCGGGAAAGTGGATCACAAACGAGCAGCACATCTGCAACAACTCAGTCAGTTCATCGTTATCACCAGGAACGCCCCGTAGGCCCGAGGACCTCGCTGCGGGGATAGCCGAACCATCTATCGGCGGAACTCAGGTTGCAATCGAGCATGCCCCCTTTATCCTGGATCAGAATTGCATCGAAGAGCATCCTATAACACCCGGCGCTCGGCCTCGGCCACTTCGATATCGGCCAAGCGACGACGCAATGCCGCAACTGAGGCGGCTTGACGCTCTTCGCTCTCGCTCATATCCGTTTCAATGGGCCTCTAGCCAGTTTTCGCCAGTACTCATTTCAACCTCTATAGGTACTTGCATCGGCATCGCCTCGCGCATCTCTTTCATCACCATCGGCGACAGGGTCTCCACCTCGTCGCGATGCAAATCAAAAACCAATTCGTCGTGGACCTGCAATAACATCGCCGAACGAAACCCTCCCTCACGGATCCGTTTTTGGATGCGGTTCATCGCGATCTTGATCATATCGGCGGCGGTGCCCTGGACTCGAGTATTGATGGCATTGCGTTCGGCACCCTTACGGGTGGTGGCGTTGCGTGAGTTGATATCGCGCAAATAGCGTCGGCGCCCCATCACCGTTTCGACATAGCCCTTGTCGCGAGCAAACTCGATGGTC
>Ga0233433_10002307_pt1 | contig 16914 bp, 17 predicted proteins | sample SI_122_August201_5_FD_179868 | JGI IMG/M metagenome (GOLD analysis project Ga0233433, IMG submission 179868) | Seawater microbial communities from Saanich Inlet, British Columbia, Canada - SI_122_August2016_100_MG | ecosystem: Environmental > Aquatic > Marine > Inlet | place: Canada: British...
GAAATCCCCAACCCATAGTTCCAAGTCCAGTGGAGCTAAAGAAAGTTCCAGGTTGAATCACATCATAAAATAATGATGCCCACATTTGGTGTTGTCCTACTTCAGTAGTTACAATAGATTCTTTTGGCAATAGTTCCCGTAGTTTACGTAAAATCTTTGCAGCGCCCATTTCACCTGGATGTAATTTCAAATTTTCTTTCCAGTATGCTTTAGTTTCCTTAACGTGTTTAGTCCAAGTAGTATCTTCAGTTTTTTTAATTGCTTTTTGCAAAAGTAATTTTACCATAATTCTAAGATTAACACGAACGTCTCCAATTACTGCAAGTTGTGCTGTTTGGTTTTTACCAATTTCAGCAGGGTCAACATCCATATGAATAATTTTTAATCGTTTTTCAAAAGTTTCAAAAGTTCCAACTGATCTATCAGAAAATCTTGTGCCTATAGCTAATACACAATCAGCCTCTGCCATCATTTTGTTTGCCTCTGCATGACCATGCATTCCAATTGGCCCTAAAGACAAAGGATGGTTTTCAGGAAATGCCCCCTTGCCTTTGAACGTAGTTACTACAGGGAGCATAAGTGCTTCTGCAATAGCTTGTAATTCAGCAAATGCTGATGAGATAATAGTTCCGCCACCAGCTAAAATAATTGGTTTTTCAGAATTAAGTAACATATCAATTGCTTTTTCAACTGCAACAATATCAGGATCAGACCATGGATGATATCCCTGAATTTTAAATTCATCTGGAAATGTCATATCAGATTCACCTGTTTGAACATCTTTTGGAATGTCAATTAGTACAGGACCAGGTCTGCCAGATTCGGCAATAAAGAATCCTTTTCTAACCACTTCTGGAACTTCTGCAGCAGTTCTTGGCTGATATGCATATTTTACAACAGGGTTTGCCATTCCAATAATATCACTTTCTTGAAATGCATCCTTACCAATCATTGCAACAGGTACTTGTCCAGTTACTGCAATCATTGGAGATGAATCAGCTTGTGCAGTTGCAATACCAGTTAAGATGTTTGTAGCGCCAGGGCCAGATGTAGCAAAACAAACACCAGGTTTTCTTGAAACTCTACCAAACCCATCAGCCATATGAGAGGCTGATTGTTCATGTCTAGTCAAAATATGTCTAATATCACATCTAGCAAATTCATCGTACATTGGAAGATTTGCACCTCCAGGTAAACCAAATACTTGTTTGACGCCTTCTTTTTCCATAGCCGTCATCAAGGCCTTTGCACCTGTCATAGTTTCCATGTTATTCATTTAATTTCTCACCATAATTTTAAGCTAGTAAATTTTTAGTATGTTTTACAATAGACTTGTAACAGGCAAAATGTTGTCAAATCTTCTAGTTAAGGTTCTACTCATTGAAATCAAAAAAAATAATCAATTGATAATTAATAAAGATTCTCTGAAAAATAATCATATCATTAGGCTCAATTGCACAGAAGACTTAAACCAATAATTTCTGCATTCAAAATTGGGAATTTTGTCAGACACTGAAGAAATTATCAAAATCGTAGAGACATTGTTTGAAGCTGGGATTACAAAAGATCTAGGAGTGCTAAAAGACATTCATCTAGATGATCCAAAATTTTCAAGTTTTAGTGATTTACCACCATATGATCTTAAAGACTATCAAACAACTATAGAATTAGAAGAATTACGATTTGTCAGTATTTCTGATTACAGTTATGAAATTAAAAATCCAAAAATTAGTATTTTTGGAGATACAGCAGTAGTAGCATTAGAGTTAATTCAAAAAGGAATGTTAATTGATAACAAAGCATTCACTGGTGAGCATATGGTGATCAATGGGCGTGCAACATTTGTTTTAGTAAAACAACCAACATGGAAGATTGCACATATTCATTTATCAAAAACTTTTGCTTGAATTCTATTAGGTAGTAGTATTTGGTTTTGGAGTATTAGGTTTGTTTTGATTAGGTTTGTTTGATTTGTTTTTGTTTTGATTAGGTTTGTTTGATTTGTTTTTGTTTTGATTAGGTTTGTTTGATTTGTTTTTGTTTTGATTAGGTTTGTTTGATTTGTTTTTGTTTTGATTAGGTTTGTTTTGATTAGGTTTGTTTTGATTAGGTTTGTTTGATTTGTTTTTGTTTTGATTAGGTTTCTTGCCTTTTGATTTTTGTGTATTTTTAGAATCTTCACTAGCAAGTTTCTGGTATAATTTGAATGCCTTATCCACATTTGAATTTCCATGAACTATTGCTTTAACTGCTTTAATCATAGCAACTGGATGTTCAGATTGCCAAACATTTCTACCAATGTCAACACCTACAGCTCCTGCCTTGATTGAATTGTATGTTAATTGTAATGCATCACGTTCAGGGATTTTCTTTCCTCCAGCAACAATAATTGGAGCAGGGCAAGATTGGACTACTTTTTCAAAGTTTTCACAATAGTATGTTTTTACAATATGTGCACCTTGCTCAGCAGCCATTCTACATGCAAGTGAAAGGTATCGTGCGTCTTTTCCTAATTCTTTTCCAACTGCAGTTACTGCTAAAACAGGCAAACCATATTTTGCAGCCTCGCTGACTAATTTTCCAAGATTTACAACTGTTTGATATTCATATTTTGAACCAACAAAAATAGACATTGCAAGGGCACTTGCGTTTAGTCTAATTGCATCTTCAATTGATACTGTAATGTCTTCTTGAGATAAATCATCACCAATAATACTAGAACCTCCAGAAACTCTCAATACCATTGGAGTTTCAGTAGTGGCAGAAACAGATGTTCTTTGAACACCTCTTGTAAGCATCAATGAATCACAATGTTTCAAAAGTGGACCGATAACTTTTTTTGGATTTTCTAATTTTTCAGTAGGACCAAGAAAGTATCCATGGTCTACTGCTAACATCAATGCACGATTATCTTGTGGTTTAATTATTCTAGATAATCTATTTTCTAATCCCCAGTCCATATCTCTTCGATTTTGAAAGAAAAGAAATACCTTTCTTAAGCCTTTCTTATTTAGTAATGATAATTTTCATTGCATTGTCACCGCTTCGAGCATGATCAAATGCTTTTTGAGTATCATCAATAGAATATGTATGAGTGATTAATCTTTTAACATCAATTTTTGAGGATTCAATTAATTCAAGTGCGTTTTTAGTATCAGCATCAGAAGCAGCATAACTTGTTACAAGTGTTATTTCTTTTGAATATATTTTACTTATATCCAAATCTAATTTTGCCCCCTTTGATGGAACACCAAACATCATCACAGTTCCTCCTTTTCTCACTAAATCAATTGCATCCTCAAGTGCATTCATACTACTTGTAGCAACAATTGCAACATCTACGCCTCTACCATCAGTATGTTCTGAAATTTTTTGTTTTCTACATTCATCCATAGAATTAATGGATTCAGTAATGTTGAATTTTTTTGCAAAGTCTAAACGGAAATCATTAACATCAAAACAAATGATTTTTGAAAATTTTTGTGCCTGAGCTAACATAACATGCATCATTCCAGTTGGACCCACACCAAAAATTGCAACAGAATCACCTTGTTGATAATTAAATTTAGTCCAAGATCTTACACAACATGCCAAAGGCTCAATCATTGCAGCTTCTTCAAAACTTAAGGAATCAGATATTTTCAAAACACCACCATGAGATACGTTCCATGCAGGAACTATGTATTCTTCAGAAAGACCACAAGGAGATAGATTGGTTTCAGAATATTTCTTACACATTGTTTCATAACCGTGATTACAATAATGACAATCATAACAAGAAACATGATGATGTGTAAATACTCTATCACCTTTTTTGAATTCAGTAACATCAGAACTAACATCTAAAACTATTCCAGCAGGTTCATGACCTAATCGCATTGATGGTTGTCCATATTGTCCAAAAACTTTTTCCAAATCAGAACCACAAATGCCACAAGCTTGCATCTGTACCAAGATCTCACCAGAATTCAATGATGGTTTTTCCATATTATCAACTGAAATTACAGATGGGTCTTTAACAAAAGCAGTTTTCATGGTTAACCATTAGAAGATTGAATATAAGTAGATTAAAAGAATTAGACGCCGAGAATTTTCTTCAACATTACTCTGTAATCAACTTCAGTTTTTTCACTTCCAGCTGCAGGTAATGCAAATACCAAAGTAGACTTTTCAGCTCTAAGAGCAGTTAATTCATCGTTAATTGATTCTGTGATATCATCACTGACAAGAACTAATCCAACATCAGGATCATCAGTAAGTGTTTTGATTTCATCAAAAGCTTTCTGAGGAGTATCAGATATTACTCCAGGTACACCAGCTAATTGGAAACTAGTTACAAAGGATTTACTGCCAACAGTGAATATTTTCACAGCTATGATTTCCAAGTATTCTAATTTAACCCTTTTTGGAAGAGATTAGATCAGGAAAGGTTGATTTAGTTTAAAAAATCAATGACTACATGGCAGAAATTGACACTCAAAAAGACGTCTATCTATTCCTACATGGAAAAATGGATCTTAGCGAAAAAGCCACAAATGCATTAGTTTCAAAAGGATTTAGTGCAGACAAGATCACTATGGCTCTACCAAATAAAGTCGGAGAGGTAGGAGATTATATGGCAATGCTATGGATGCCACCAACCCCAGATCATATCAAGATTCAACAGATTACTAAAGTTGAGCAAGTAGAACCAGAAGGTATGATTGGTCTTTGGAAAGGGGTCTCAAAAGATGATATTGATACGGTACCACTAGGTTAACTGAATCCAGCACCGAAATCGTTACCTTTGTCTAAAATATCACCAGAATCAGAATTTTTTAATTTTCTAAATAACAGAGTCTCATAAACTAATTTCATAGCTTGTTCGTCATCAACATTGCAATCTGTTTTAATTTGATTTTTGTATTTTTCTAATTTTGTTATATCTTGTTCATCAGGTGAAAGATTATCATGAACCATAAGATTTGCAATTTTTTCAATTTCAGAATTTTGTTGATCGTCATCCATGTCTGAAGATATAATTTCAGAGTATTAATACATTCGAATAAGTATCACTATAAATCAGAAATCAATCCAGAAAGAAAGTCAGAAAATTCATCATCGGAGAAAAAAATAGACTCTATTTTATTTTCTTTTATAGCCAACGCTGCAGAATCAAGATGGTAACAAGTAGACTTACCATTTAATTTACCAAAATAAAATCCAGGACATGAGCAGTAACCCCCATCAGGATCAAGCCAATGTTCTTCAGCTTTTCCAACTACGGTCCAAATTTTTCTCTGACTGGGTTCAAAGATATGCAGTTTAACACGTTTTTCAGAAATGAGAGTTTCAATTCTGTCAGGGTCTTTACTCACAAGCATTTAATCAGTTACTCATAGTATAACTTTGATGCTACAAACTAGAATCATAGTCATCATAAGGTTCAATAGGATTCTTGGTGGTTTTGTTATCTTTGAGCCATTCCAATGTATTTACAAATGCATCAGCTAGCTCAATTGTAGTTAATACAGGAACTCCCAATTCTAGAGACTTTCTTCTGATTTGATATTCATCATCTAGCATTCCAACATATTTTTCCAAAGTAGAGGTACTTGGGATATTTATGATAAAATCGATTTTTCGCTCATACAAAAGATCAACAATATTTGGTTTTCTTTCAGGTTCTGAAATTTTATGAATAATTTCAATTTGCCCAATTTTTTCTTCAAAGAATTCTGCAGTGTGTTCAGTTGATAAAATTTTGAAACCTAGACGTTTGAGTTTTGCAATAGTTGCAACAAGTTTTTCTTTATTTTGTGCACCACCCACAGTTACAAGTGCAGTTCCAGAACTAGGTAAATTGTATCCAACTGAAGTCAAACCTTTTGAGAGTGCATCATAGAAACTATCACCAAAACATGCAGCTTCACCAGTAGATTGCATTTCAACACCTAATGCAATATCAGCTCCCTCTAACTGCATGAAAGAAAATTGAGGAACTTTGATTCCATAATTATGAATTTTTTTCCACTTGTCTTCTGGAATTTTAGGCAGAGGTTTATCCAAAATTGCCTTTGCAGCAAGAGAAATAAGATTAGTTTTTACTAATTTAGATACAAAGGGCATGGAGCGTGATGCTCGTATGTTTAATTCAATCACATAGACATTATCATCATGAACTAGGAATTGTAAATTAAAAGGACCTTTAACATTAAAAGTCAAAGCAATTCTTTTTGAATAATCATTTATCGTTTCAATTGTTTTGTTACTTAGACGCCATGGTGGAATACACATCATTGCATCGCCAGAGTGAACACCAGCACTATCAATATGCTCAACAATAGCTCCAATCACAACTTCTTTGCCATTACTAATTCCATCAACATCAACTTCAAGTGAATTTAGCATGAATTTTGAAATAACAACAGGGTGATCAGGGGAGACATCTGTTGCTTCCTTAACATATTTTTTTAATTCTTCTTGAGACCAAACAACTTTCATTGCAGCTCCAGAAAGAACGTAAGAAGGTCTAACAATTACAGGAAACTCAACTTCTTGTGCAAAAGATTTAGCTTCACTAAGATTTGAGAAGGCTTGCCAACGTGGTTGTTGTATGTGAAGTTTATCAAGTTCTGCACTAAACTTTGAACGGTCTTCAGCCCTGTCAACATCATGAGCACTAGTTCCCAAAATAGTTACACCGTGTTGTGCAAGACCAGGAGTTAAATTATTGGCAGTTTGTCCTCCAACACAAGTGATAATTCCTTTAGGATGTTCAAATTCTGCAATATCCAATAATCTTTCTTGAGTTAACTCTTCAAAGTACAACCTTGTACAAATATCATAATCAGTAGACACAGTTTCAGGATTACAGTTAACTACTGAAACACTTTTTTCTCCATTTTCTTGCAAACCCCAAACCATATTGACTGTGCCCCAATCAAATTCAACACTGCTTCCAATTCTGTAAGGTCCTGCACCTACAACAACAATTCCTTTCTCATCAGAAGGGACCTGAATATCATTAGTATTGCCACCATATGTGAGATAGAGATAGTTTGTGACTGCAGGCCATTCAGCTGCAAGTGTGTCTATTTGTTTTACAGCAGGAATTATGCCTAATTTCTTACGTAATTCACGTATTTCATCAGACGAGGTATCCTTAGCACGAGCAATTTGTTTATCAGCAAAACCTAATTTTTTTGCCTGCCAAAGAAGAGATTCATCAAGTTCGGAATTTTTTAATTTTGATTCAATCTCGACAATATTTTTTATTTTTTCAACAAACCAAGGATCAACAGTAGAAAGTTCATAGATTCGGTTAACAGAAATTCCCATTTTCAATGCAATAGCAATATGGTACAAAATTTTATCATCATGGTGAGAAAGTTTGTATTCAATATCTTCTTCAGTGTAAGTTGCACCATTTGAGCGATTTAAAACTAAACCGTCATTTCCAATATCTAACATTCGAATTGCCTTTTGTAAAGATTCTTCAAAAGTTCTACCTATAGCCATAACTTCACCTACTGATTTCATGGTAGGGCCAAGACGTCTATTTACTAATTCAAATTTTTCAAAATCCCATCTAGGATGTTTACAAACAATATAATCAAGTGAGGGCTCAAAACATGCTGTAGTATTTTTTGTAATTCTATTTACAAGCTCTGATAAATTATAACCCAATCCAATTTTTGCAGACATGTATGCTAGAGGATAACCAGTAGCCTTACTTGCTAATGCAGAAGAACGTGAAAGTCTTGGATTAATTTCAATTGCAACATACTTGTCAGAGTCAGGAGCAAGTGCGTATTGAATATTACATTCACCTACAATACCAACATGTTTTGTTGCACGTAATGCTGCAGAACGCAACATGTGATATTCATGATTATCAATAGTTTGAGAAGGGGCAACTACAATGTTATCTCCAGTATGTGCTTTCATAGAAAGAACATTTTCCATATTACAAACAATTACATTATTTCCATCATAATCTTGCATGACTTCATATTCAATCTGTTTCCAATGTCCAATGTATTCTTCAACTAAAACTTGCTTCACAAGACTGGCCTTAAGACCACGTTCAACAATTTCATGTAGTTCAATTTCATTATAAGCAACACCGCCACCTCTGCCTCCAAGTGTATACGCAACTCGAATAATTACAGGATAAACTAACTCCTCAGCAGCCTTTTTGGCATCATCAAAATTATTGACAGTTTTACTTTTCAGTACTGGTACGCCTGATTCACCCATAGAATCCTTGAAAAGTTGTCTATCCTCAGTTTTCTTGATACCTTCAATCTGAGTTCCAAGTACATTTACGCCATATTTTTTGAGAACGCCAGATTCATCAAGATTAACACCACAATTCAGAGCAGTTTGTCCACCATATGCCAGCATTATTCCATCAGGTCGTTCTTTTTCAATAATTGATTCTACATATTCTGCATTTACAGGAAGCAAGTATACTTGGTCTGCAAATCTAGTATCAGTTTGAATGGTTGCAACATTGGGATTAATTAGAACACTGTTCAGTCCATCTTCGTGTATTGCTTTAAGACATTGACTTCCAGAATAATCAAATTCACCAGCTTCGCCAATTTTGATTGCACCACTTCCAAGTACAAGGATTTTTTTTAAAGATTCATTTTTTGGCATTATTTTTTGCTCTCCATAATTTGTTTTAGTTCTTCAAAGATAAATTTACAATCAAAAGGACCAGGGGCAGCTTCTGGATGAAATTGTACAGCAATACAATTTTGTTTTTTATGTTTTATTCCTTCAACTGTTTTATCATCAGCATTTTTAAACCATAATTTAAAATCAGATTTTTCAATAGATTCAGGAGTTATCCCATATCCATGATTCTGACTAGTGACATACACTTGGTTATTTTCTAAATTTATACAAGGTTTGTTTTGTCCTCGATGTCCATACTTTAACTTGTAGGTTTCAGTGTTACCAGCAATGCCAATTATTTGTGCACCTAGACATATACCCAATGTAGGAACATTGTTTTCAATTAATTTTTTTACAGTATCAATAGTATTAGGACATTTTTGTGGATCACCAGGACCACTACTCAGTACAACCCCTTTAGGATGATGAGACATTATTTTTTCATAAGTGGTATTCCATGGAACTAAAATTGCCTTATAACCAAGTTCGCAAATATTTCTTAAAATAGCATTCTTTGCACCAGTATCAATTACAACCACAGACTTTTCATCATCACCATAAACTTGTTCTTCTTTTGTTGATACTACATCCATGAATTGTTCAGAATCGTAATGTTTTGCAGATGAGAGTTGTTTTTTTACAGATTCAACATCTATTTCAGAATCAGAGACAACAAGTGCTGCCATCATCACGCCGCCATTTCGAAGTTTCTTAGTTAATTCACGTGTATCTATTCCTGAAATTCCAGGTACTTTTTCATTATTCATCCACTCATCAAGAGTCATTGAAAGATTCCAATGGCTGGCAGTTAAAGATAATTCATGGACCACTAGACCACGGATTTGTATTTTATCAGATTCAAAGAATTTTGGAATTCCATCATTATCAGTTACAGACGGATCGGGAACCCCATAATTTCCAACTAGAGGATAAGTTAAAGTGAGAATTTGGCCATTGTATGAGGGATCAGTAAGAGCCTCAGTGTACCCAACCATGCCAGTATTGAAGACAATTTCTCCAAAAACAGTTGTAGAATAACCAAATCCTTGACCATCAAGAACAGTACCATCATCAAAAATCAGCTTTCCAAACTTTTTTGCGTGATTTGATTTCTTTGTAGTAATTGTGACCCTCGTAAAGTCCGAGTTATTGTGAATTTAAGTTTTGTCGTAGTTGTAAAATAAAATTTCTGATCGCTAAATGATTTTAACAATCAGAGGGCTTTGAATTCCTCACTCCACTTGTGATATGCTCTAATCATTTCAGTGGAGACACTTGGTTTTCTTCTACTCATAATATCTTTGAAATCATTTGTTGTAAGTTCTCTTGGTTGTACAGTTTCCTCACCTTCAACTGGTTCATGGTAATCAGGGGCATCAAAAATTTCGTGAACTGTTTTGATTTGTGCTGCTTGACAGACGTCTTTGATATCACTTGCACTGTATCCATCAAAGAGTTTTCCAAGTTCAGCATCATTAACTCTATAATCCTTTCTTAGTGGTTCTGTGTATTGATGGAATAGACTTTCTCTGGCTTCTTGAGTAGGTAATGAAACGTAAATTCTCTTTTGGAATCGTCTCAAGAAAGGCCAATCAAGACTCCAAGGTTTGTTTGTAGCACCAATAACATACAACATTAGATCTTTACCCTTACCGTTAACACCATCCATTTCAGTTAAAAATTGATTTTTAGTTCTCACTTCGCCTCCAACTTCACTATTTCTAGAACCTAACAAAGAATCAACTTCATCTACAAATAAAATTACAGGTTTGCCTTCTTTTTCAGCATATTTTCTTGCCATGGCAAATAATTTAGAGACATTTTTTTCAGCCTCACCTAACCACTTGCTCATCATAGATGATGCATCTACATTAATGAAATAACCATCCATTTCATTTGCAGTAGCTGCTGCAAGCATAGTTTTACCAGTTCCAGGAGGACCATAAAGCAACATGCCTTTTGGCCAACCTAATGGAAACAAATCAGGTCTTTTAGTAGGATAAACAATAGATTCACGTAATGCACTTTTAGCATCATCTAATCCAATTACTTGTTCCCAAGTAACATCAGGTTTTTCTTTCATGATTAATTCTTCAAAATCATTTTCATTTTCTTGTCTCTGGACAGATTTTTTCTGTTCCTCATCAGAGGCTTTAGGATCTACTGCAGGTTCTACGCCATGAGCCTGTTGTAATGCAGTGATTCTAGTATGATAGGAGTTACATCGTTCTTTGTAAATTTGATTTAGTTTACTGTTTGGATAAAGTTGTAATAATTTTACCAATGCATCAATTGCATGCTGATAATGGGTAATTGCCATACCACGTGCACCTTGTGAATCAAATTTGATAGCCTCAGAAGCGTGTTTGCTTGCTGTGTTTTCTAATTCTTGGGGTGCTAAACTCATCGTAATTACCTAGTGTTATCTCCTTTAGAATTTGCTTGGTATCCTACTGGGTTAATCTCTGTAACAAAATTGGTTAAATTAATTGCACTTGTTTCATGCTTGTTGTAATCAGGGCCATCATGATAATTATTTTTAAAATCAGATTTATCTGAAATATTAGTATGCATATCTTTTACTTTGTTAATAGAGTCCTCAGCAGAAATTATCAATTCAGAGATTTCATCATCCAAATCATTCACAGAACTGCCAGTATCAGAAATTATAGATACAAAGTACTTTAGAAGAGAATTCATCTCTTTTTTATCAGAATATTTTTGTAGCATAAAATCAGCAATTCCAACAATTTTATCTAAATCTTGTAATTCATCTACAGTAAGTTTATCGATTTTATGAGCATCAGAATTACTAACATCAGATAATTTTTTATCAATTTTTGAGGATATTGCCCTAATACGTTCAAAGTCTTTTGAAAAATTTCTTTTAGAGTTAAGCAATGTCAAGTATTGCACAATCTGAAAAAATCAAGATTAGGATACTGCTTACTTATTTTACAGTCTGCCATCAATTTTACTTCATCAAGCAAAAGTGTAGATTCTTTATTTGATTGAATAAAATCAAAACTGGCAAGTGTAAGGGCAGCAGAATCTAAAACAATACTACCCAAATGAACAGATAATTCAGATAGTTTTTGGCTACAATTAGGAAGAATTTCAAATAATTGTGCACTAATAGTTCTAATAATTGGAATTGAAGAAGGTAAAACCTCAGGGATACTATACACTCCAGAGATAGAGGAGGTTATTTTTTGGATTTGTAACAAAATATCTAAAGAAAAAAGCATTTTTTGTTCCAATTTGATTGCTTTACGATGAGATTCATCATCTTCATCAAAATCATACGTTAAATCATTATTTGATTTTTTAATATCATTTCTTTTTGTTTCGAGTATATCGATAATCTCACTTAGTAAATTGAGAGAATATTCCAATCTAGGTACAAGTGTAACTGAATGAGATATGTTTTCTGAAGGTAATGAATCAACATTACAATTAACTAACATAGCAATAATTCTCCAAATTTTGTATATCAGGGCAATGTCACAATTAATTCAGTAACTACAGTGACACCTACCAGCAGATACAATTTTGATTTTTTTTGAGTATTTGTGTAAAGGAATTTAGCTCTCGATTTTACCTAAGAACAAAGCAAGTAAAAACATGGTCAACGAGCATGCATTAACTGTCAGTTTAGAAGAATTTGGATTAAGCAAATACGAATCACAGGCATATGTGGCACTTATTGCCAAAGGAACAGTTGCAGCAAGTGAATTGGCATATTATTCAGAAATTCCACGAACGAAAATATATCCAACTCTATTAAAACTAGAAAATAAAAAATTAGTGATAATTTCCAAAAGTAAACCAATAATGTGTACTGCAATAGCACCTGAAGATGCATTTGATGGAATAATCCATGAACAAATTAACAAAGTAAACGCAATGAATTCACTAGTATCGAATCTAAAAAAGGCAAGTGAAGAAAGTAGGAAATCAAGAGGATCAGTAGAGAAAAGATATTTCCACATTGGAGCAAATAGTGTTGTTGATCAACTCCAAACTATGATTGAGGGTTCAAAATCATCAATTAAAATAATGACTGACCAATGGGGTTTTGGATTATTAGCAGAGTGTAAAGAACAGATACTATCAGTGTTACGTAGGAATTTAGATGTCAAAGTGTTAATTTCACCAGGACAAATATGTTCAGAATTATATAGAAAAATTCCAGACGGTGTTGAAATCAGAGCAACAGAGATTACACAAAATTGTTTTATTTTTGATGAAACTGAATTACTAATAGTAGATAACACTAATGGGAAAGGTGCAATCTTTTCATCAACTGAAATACTAGGAATTAATCAAGAAAAAATATTTTCAAACATGTGGAAAAATGCAATAAAAACTAAAGCTCTTGCAGATATGACAAAAACAGAGGCACAGGAAATTTATAAAATAATTAAAATAATTAATGAAAACGGCCTAACACATATTCTAAATTCAGCAATGGTATCTAAAAAAATAGAACATGACATGTTCAAATTGTTAGAAAAAAATGGAGTCACCTTAAAATCAAAATCACTTGATGATATTATTGAAATCATGGATGCAGTATTACAAATTACATGTTCAGGGCATGTGAATTTTGAGGCAAACAACAAAAACATTACAATAGAATCAAAACTAAACAGTGGCCATTCACTTCCTTGGGCATCAGTTCTAGAAGGCTGTCTTCAAAAACAAGGTTACAAAACTAGAACAGTTTATCAAAACAACTCCCAAAAAGGAGAAAAAGTGCTCATCAAAATAACTAAAAACTAAAATCAGACCAACTCATCGCATCGTTGTGTCTGAAGAAAAACTCAAAGAATTAGGAATCACACTACCAGAAGCTCCAATTCCTGCAGGAAATTATATTCCAGCAGTAAAAACAGGGAATTTGCTTTTCATATCAGGACAAATTCCATTAGAAAATGGCAAAGTAGCATACACAGGCAAAGTTTCAGATGCAAATTTAGAGACGGCTCAAAAATCAGCTAAAAGTTGTGCCATTAACATTTTAGCTCAGATTAAAAGAGAAACTGGAAGTTTGGACAAAGTAACAAAAATCGTCAAACTATCTGGATTTGTAAATTCAGTTCCAGAATTTACACAACACCCCAAAGTCATCAATCCAGCATCAGACTTGATGTTTGAGGTTTTTGGAGAAAATGGAAAACATGCAAGAGTTGCATTAGGGGCAGGAAGTTTACCACTTGACTCTATGACTGAGATTGATGCAATTGTAGAAATAGCAGATTAAAAACAATATAGCATACAAAATGACATTAAAAAATTATATTTTTAAAAACTTGTGGCTTCAAGTTGTAATCTCCTTACTATTAGGATTAGTAGTAGGGTTGGTTTTAGGAGAGGATGTTGGAATTGGAGTAGATGACGATACATTAGGTTCTCTTTCATCATATCTAAAAATTCCTGCCAACATATTTTTGAGTTTAATCATGATGATCATTGTTCCATTAATTTTTGCATCAATTGTAGTTGCCATTACTAATTTAGGAGCAAAAGAGAAAATGAAAACTCTAGGATTAGGGATTGGAGTTTATTTTGTAATCACTACAACGATTTCAATTCTTGTAGCAGTACTTCTTGCATCAATTATTGCACCAGGAAGTATTCTTGATCTTACTTCACTTCAAGAAGCTCATGATATTTCAGAAGAGGATCTTAAAGTTACAGAAGGTTTTGACATAGAAGATATTCCAAATGCAGTATCTAACATAATTCCAAGAAATCCAATTTCATCATATCTTGAAGGACAGATGTTTAGTATTCTGATAATGGCAGTAATTGTTGGACTGTCAATGGCAGCTCTTCCAAAAGAATCAACCAAACCATTACTAGATTTACTAGAATCAGTTCAAAAAATCACACTACATATTCTAATTATTTCCATGAAGATTGTACCGTTTGCTGTTTTTGGTTTGATCATCGGAATGGTAGCCACCGTAGGCATAGGAACAATGGTTGGGTTGGGAGTATACATGGTTACAGTTGTGCTAGGTCTTGGAATCATGTTGCTGGTGTATGCATTAATCTTAAAGTTTGTAGCAAAAAGATCAATATCTACCACATTTTCAAAATTCCGTAATCCACAAACTTTGGCTTTCTCAACAGCTAGTTCAATGGCCACAATGCCTGTAACATTAAAGACTGCAGAAGAAGATTTGAAAGTAGATCCTAAAGTTTCGAAATTTGTCATCCCATTAGGAACTACTGTGAATATGGATGGTACTGCTTTGTATCAAGTCATAGCTGTCTTCTTTTTGGCACAGCTTTTTGCAATAGAATTGAGTATGATATCCATTCTAGTTATAATTATAACATCACTGTTAGCTTCTATTGGAACTCCTGCAGTGCCAGGAGCTGGTGTAATAGTCTTATCAACAATACTCATCACAGTTGGCATCCCTCCAGTTGGAATTTTATTATTACTTTCTGTAGATAGAATTTTGGACATGATTAGAACTATGGTCAATGTTACAGGAGATCTTACTGCGACTTGTGTGTTTGATGAAATAACGCGAGATAAAAATTGAGAATTTAGAAATTATTTTAAATAGATTTTTGTAATGTTATTTCTCGTTTTAGTTTTAAAGCAGTCAACCCTGCAAACCCAAAAATAATTAGCAATCCAACATATGCCAAAACTTGACTATACTCAATTAACACTGCAGACACACCAGTGCCAACAATTCCAGGAAGTAAGGATAAGGCATAGAGCCACCAACCACAACAACCAAGTGGAACTAGAGAGAAAAATGAAAAAAATGATGTAGCAGCTGTGCTTCCAGTATTGCCTCCAAATGCTTTTTTCTTAATATCTAATTTGCATCCCAATAGTTTACTTTTCTCAGATAAGAAAATCTGTAATCCAATTCCAACACCCATGCCAATAATTACAATTGAATTTAGTTGAAATGCAGCATTAATTGCTGCAAATGGCTCTAATGCAGGAGTGGTAAGTACAACAATTGAAAGATAGAGGACTATGGTGAGAATTCCAACAAGAATTGCCTTTTGAATTGGTTTCATTATTTATCACCATAAACTAGCGTATCAGGATGAAATGCAAACCATTCAAACCAAAATCCAGGTTCAATTGCTAATCTTTTCAATTGTTTTCCTTTATTCTCACCAGAGGTAGCCAAACCGTCATAGTTCCATTGTGAATTTGTTTGGGTATCAAAAATAACACCATCAGAGTATTCAAAATTTAAAACCGTATTATCAACGGTTCTCTCAAAAGCACGAGAATTTTGAGAGTATAATGAAATTAACATTACAGGGACATCTCCAATGGAGTCATTTACAATAATGTTTAATTCAATATCATTTTGTTTGTAAGCTTTGTGGATTCTATCTTGATTAAATCCAAGAATGATTTCTTTTGGATACATTCTATCATCACTGTGTTCAACTGGAAACATTATTCGTGGTTCAGTGTAATATTTTCCATAAGGATCAGTTGCATACGAACGCAAGTGTCCTGTATCAGTAGTTAGTACCAGAGTATCAGGATGTAAAATTTTCCAATCACCCCAGGTAATCACATCAAAAGGAACCAAATCAAGTTGATATCCAGTTAGTTCCCCCTTTACTGCCATACCAAGTGCTTGACTCCAGTATGATTCAGTATACCTATCATACATTAACAAATTACTGTTGTACAATTTTCCAGAAGTTCCAAATTCAACTTCTTGTCCATCAATAATTCGCTCAAAGACTTGATTGGTGTAACAAAGAGGACAATAAGTTACAGATACAGGAGTGTTACCAACTGTATCATTTACAATTTCATGCCAAACTAAAATAAAAAGTGGATAAGCTTTTGTTTCACCATTAATTTCCAATCCAATTACAATATCAGAATCAGACATAAAATTAGCACCAACTGCATTTACAAAAATAGGATTATCAATTGATGGAATCCCATCTTTTGGAGGGCCGCCACCTTTGATTTTATCAAGTGGGATGAGGTGTTTAACACCATTTGTCTCCATCATTTCAAGCTCAATAGGCTCAGAATTTTGAGATTCTCCAGTATTTACAAAAATTACACGAGATGTGGAATTATCTTCAAATGAAATAGCAATCACTACAAGAACAATACCAATGATTGTGATTGGGGCTAGTAATTTTAGATTCAATTTTAAATTATTTCAATTTATAAAATATTAAAAAATTGTCCCAACTTTGATTTTGATTTGGACAAATCCTTTT
>Ga0233433_10002308_pt1 | contig 16913 bp, 13 predicted proteins | sample SI_122_August201_5_FD_179868 | JGI IMG/M metagenome (GOLD analysis project Ga0233433, IMG submission 179868) | Seawater microbial communities from Saanich Inlet, British Columbia, Canada - SI_122_August2016_100_MG | ecosystem: Environmental > Aquatic > Marine > Inlet | place: Canada: British...
CATAAACCACATTAGTATAGACAATCGGAATGCCTGCCCTACGCGCTACATCACGAATTCGAAGGGCAGAAGCCAGTTCGTTTTCAACTCCTGCATACATTTCGCACTGCTCATCAAAATAAGCCCTGACAAAATCGACCAGTATAAGCGCAGGCCGATTTCCAAATCCAAGCCGGCCATCATAAAGCGAATAGTTGGTTTTCAGATCCTCAGTCAAGCCCACACTCTCCTTCGCTATTCCCATTTGCCTTACAGCCGGCCTCAGTCAACACTCATTACCATGGCGTACTGATAGCGCTGGGGGTCATAAAAACCGTCTAATATATCGACCACGGTTCCATCACTGATACAACCCAGGCGCCGAACAGCAAGTAATGCGGCCCCTTGAGAAATATCCAGCTCCCTGGCTATCTCCGGTGGTGCATTGATCGCACTCAGCTTCTGGTGCATTTCAGTCAAAACAATTCCATTGCCTCGCAGAAGCTCTAGGCGAGGTTTGGTTTCAAGATGTTGTTTGGAATAACCGCTCTCAATTCCAATAGTCCAGCTAACATAATAAGCATAAGGTTCTCTGTCTTCATTACTACTGACCCGAATCACTTTATGCGCCTGCTCAGATTCGGATAGTGCTAATCTCTTGCCGATATCCACAGGCGGCACGTCCTGCTCAACCGATACGACCCTGACAATACTGTGTTCGCTCATATCAATAAGACTTTCCAGCGTACCAATGAGCGGAGCGCGAACGGGTTTGGCACTAAAGCGATAAACTACATGCGAGCCCTTGCCCCGCGTTCTTATAATCAGTTTATCGGCTGCAAGCTCATCCATTGCGCGTTTGGCAGTAATTCGCGACACATCGAAAGCATTAACGATCTGGTTTTCAGTCGGCATCTGACTTTCATATGAAATCGAGCCGTCCAGAATAGAAGCTTTCAGGGTCGAATATATCTGGTGATATAGGGGTACTCGCTCCAACACACCGTATTGAGCAGACAACCATTCAGACCTCAACCTAACTAATAACTCGTCCATGTGACTCCGGCAAAACGATTAGCCCTGAGAGCCTAAACGATCAAAAAGTAGGTGTTGTCGGTGCTTCCAGATGGGTTTCCTCAAGAGACCGTGCCTTGAGCTCTTCTATGCTGCCACCGTAATTGAAGAGTCCGGTATCAACCTGTTGCTCGCGCATGGAATCCCGTAAAGATTCAGTCGCTGCCGCGTCAACATTACCGTTATCGTCAATAACGACACCATAACGACCCGCACCCTCCCTAGAAACAAGCCCCCTATCCACATCGACTTTGACTAGAGCAGCGTCTCGTTGCAGTGGGTCTCCCCAGCCACCACCGCCCCAGGTATTAAAATGCAATACATCGCCCTGTTTTACGGTGACTTCATCGCATTTTGCAGGCAGCCATTGCTCATCACCATTGGCGCGTACTAACAATTTGCTGGAACGCATACCGGGATCACCACCCTGAACTCCCCAAGGATAGGTTAACCAACGATCGTCATGGATACCGATATGGCCATCAACCAGGAATTCATAGGCAACGGTCAGTCCATTACCACCTCTGTGCAGACCCGCTCCTCCTGAATCAGCAATGGGTTCATACCTAATTACGCGCAGAGGAAAATAGGCTTCGATAAATTCATTAGGCACGTTAGTAAACCCTGGCCAAAGCGAATGTCCATCCGGGCCATCACCCACCGGTCGACCGGGAATACCGCCAAAACCAATCTGGAACAACTGGAACCACTTTCCCTGTTTGTCGTAGCCAGAGAAAAATAAGTGCGGGCTATCAGAAAAACCAGCAGCATTCATGGCCTCGGGCGCGCCCTGGCCTAATAAACCACCCATGACATCAAATATGCGACCCAGTGCGTGGGTTCTTCCTGACAGTGCCGCTGGGAATTTGGGCTTCAATAGGCTGCCGTCAGGGATACGCACCTCAACAAGTTCATAGAAACCATCATTGAAGAGAATATGTGGATCGAACAGATTAATCGTGAACGAGCCGAAAAACATCTTGAACATATCTTCGTTAAGGTAAAAGTTGACCGAGCTCTTTGCCTGCGGGTCAGTGCCCTCAAAGTCAAAAATTGCTACATCACCCTCTCGCCAAAGCTTACAGGCTATCTTGTATGGCCCCTTACCAACACCATCGTCACAAATGAAGTCTTCAAAATAGCTGGGCTCTTCCGGAACGATCATATTAATGATCGATCGCATGGCTTCCAAATTTCTATCCAGCATCGTCTGCATAGTCGTGTAAAAGGTATCGTCACCAAAACGTTCTGCTATTTCAACACATCGCTTACTGGCGGTTCGGCACGCAGCAACCAGGGCATTGAGATCAAAACGATTCCATTCTGAAGTACGCACATTGTGTAAAATTAATTCAAGCACGTCAGATTGAAGTACACCCTTTTTATACAATTTAGTTGGTGGAATCCGAATGCCTTCCTGGTAAATAGTTTCTGCCCTTATCGGAATCGACCCAGGTACCATACCTCCATTATCGGACATGTGACCGAACATCGCCGCCCAAGCTAAATGACGCCCGTCCTTAAAGATAGGCACCAGTATGATCCAATCCGGTAAATGCGAGACAGCTCCATTACACATATAGGGATCATTGGTCAGGATAATATCGCCTTCCTCTATTTCCCCATCATAAGCCTCCATAAAACCGCGGATAAATGAACCAAACTGGCCAACGACCATTTTGCCATCACGGTTGGCGACCATCGGAAAACAGTCGCCCTGCTCGCGAATTCCCGGGCTCATAGCAGTACGAAACAATACCGCATCCATTTCTACCCGCACGTTTCTAAGCGCATTCTCGATAATATCAACAGTGACGGTATCAACATCAATTGATTCGAAGGGCTTAGAGTTTGTCTCAACAATAGTTGCTGTCATTAAAGAACTCCCAGTTATGCAGGATTAATTAAAAGATTACCGACCTTATCAACGGTGGCAGCGTGAGCGGGCAGAATCAATGTGGTTGAATCCATCTCAACAACAATAGCCGGGCCTGGAACAACCGTGCCGGTACCCAGTTTGCTTCGGTCATAAATGGTCGCGTCGTGCCAGTTCTCATCTACATAGACCTCGGTACTGTGCAGCACGGCAGCAGCAAGGTCAGTTTTCTGCTCACTAACTTCGGTCAAATCAGCTGTTAAACTGCTTTTTGCCTTGACCACTGCTCTGATTATGACAATTTCGTGATCCTTGCCATGGGCAAACGTGAATAACTGTTCATGCTGACGATCAAAATCATCTGTTAACGCGCCAAGACCATCCCGTCGAAGTTGGTCGATGGTCACGCCGAGGGACAATTGGAATGCTTGTCCTGCGTAGCGAAAGTCGGCTTGATAAGAGATCTCTAACTCAGACTCACTAATACCATCGGTCTTAAAAGATTCTGTAGCCCGTTGCCGAAGCTGCTCTAACTCTGCAATAAGATCCTCAGCAGAAATGGAGTCAACTCGAGTCACGTAGGTACGCGATGCTTCATCCTGAACCTGGGTGGTAGCATCACCATAGGCACACAACACGCCTGGTCCGGGCGGTACGATGACTGGCCACGAACCACACAATATGCCTAATGCATTGGCATGCAGTGGTCCAGCACCACCAAAGCCAACCATTGCAAAATCGCGTGGATCATATCCTTGTTCTACTGACACTAGCCTGAGCGCACCGAGCATCGACTCATTAACGATTTTGACAATACCTTCGGCCGCGGCCATCAGCTCAATACCCATCGCATCTGCGAGTGTCTGCACGGCCTTGGTAGCAGCTTCCTTGTTAATCGTCATTGCGCCACCGAGTTTGACGTCCGACGGCAGATACCCGAGTACAACGTTGGCGTCACAGACGGTCGGTTTATCGCCGCCCTTCATATAGGCTGCCGGTCCGGGGTCTGCACCAGCGGAATCCGGGCCAACCCGAAGCGCCCTGGTCAATTCTGGAACAAATGCAATCGAGCCACCACCTGCACCAATCGTACGCACATCAACTGAAGGTGCGCGAACCGTGATGTCGCCAACCTTCGTTTCACGACGAATTCTGGCATTACCATCCTGCATGAGAGCGACGTCCGTTGAGGTCCCTCCCATGTCAAATGTCAGAATATTTTCAAATCCTCCGCGCTTGCAAAAATACATGGCTCCAGCAACGCCGCCGGCAGGTCCGGACAAAAGCATATTCACAGGTGATTCACCTGATGCTCGAGCCGAGGCCAAGCCGCCATCAGAACGAAGAATCGCCAGTTTGACATCGTCACGCAGGCGTTCTTCAAGAGAGGATTGCAGGTTTTCTACATATTTGGATACCTGAGGGCGAACATAGGAATTAACCACAGTCGTCTCAGCACGCTCATATTCCTGCATTTCCGGAACAACCTCAGAACTGATAGAAATGGGAATATCTGCAAAGAATTCTGTAGCAACCGCTCTAACCTCTTCCTCGTGACTGCCATTGACGTAGGAGTTCAACAGGCACACGGTTAAAGCCTCAACTTCTCCAGTGTCAGCCAATCGCTTCAGATCCTGACGTAATGTTGTAACGTCGAGTTCCTTGATTACATTGCCTTCTGCGTCAAGACGCTCGTCTGCTTCTATGGTGAGTTCAAGCGGAGCCAATATCGGCGCCTTCATATAACTGACCCAACCACCTAGACCACCGGGACAAAACGAACGCGCTACCTGCAGCACCTGGCGGTAGCCTTTGGTGGTTATCAGGCCTACTTTTGCACCCTTTCGGGTCAAAACCGCATTGGTGGCAACCGTCGTGCCGTGCATGACCTGACTTACTTGCTTTGTATCAATATCAGACTCATCGCAAATGCGATCGATACCGTTTAATACTCCAATCGAAGAATCTTCCGGTGTCGACGGGACCTTAGCCATGTAAGTTTGTCCCGAAGATTCATCAACCAACAGTAAATCGGTGAATGTGCCGCCAACATCAACTCCTAGCCGAAATGTCATCTATGCTGTCCTTTAAATAATCGATTTATTTTTTAGTTCTGCGAGTTCTGCTTTGCTGAGCCCAAGCAGAGAGGTGTATACATTCTCATTGTGTTCACCCAGTGTCTGGGGTCCAGTCCAGCGCACTTCGCCCTGGGTTTTAGACATCTTAGGAAATACGTTTTGCATTTTCAGATCTGGCCACTGCTCGGTAGGTGTATCAATAATGGCCTCTCGGGCAATGAAATGGGGGTCTTTCAGCATCTCAGGGGCCCTGTAAAGGCCGCCTGCAGGCACTGCACTGGCCTCCATCAATTGATCTACCTCGGCGATGGTCTTGGTTTGTGTCCAGTCATCAATGATGCCGTCGAGTTCAACCGCATTTAAACCCCTTGCCGTGTGGGTACTGAACCTTTCATCCTGCGCTAGTTCGGGCTGACCAATCACGCCGCACAACCGAGCAAACACAGTATCCTGGTTTGCTGCAATTAAAAATTCGCCATCTTTACAGCTATAAATATTAGAAGGGGCCACATTGGGCAAGGTAGCGCCCGATCGTTTCCTGATGTAATCACTGACAGTATATTCGGGGATGGTTGCTTCCATGACATTCAGCACCGATTCGAATATCGACGCATCTATCACCTGCCCTTCACCAGTTTTTTCACGATGATGCAAGGCAGCAAGTGCGCCTGTACAAGCGAAAGTAGCTGCGATTGAATCGCCCATCGACAAGCCTGTTCTGCTGGGCCGTCTATCCGGCTCTCCACAAAGGTAACGCATACCACCTAGCGCTTCGCCGATAGAGGCATATCCCGCGCGACCGGAGTGCGGTCCTGACTGCCCATATCCGGACACCCGGACCATGATTAAACCTGGGTTCTCCTTCGAGAGTTCCTCGTAACCCAAGCCCCAGCGTTCCATTGTTCCAGGCCTGAAATTTTCCAGAACCATGTCAGCCTGGGCGATCAGTTTTCGGGCCAGGTCCTGTCCTTCGGGTTCACGAAGGTTAGCGGTAACACAGCGTTTATTGCGGGCACAGACTGTCCACCAAAGTGGATAATCCCCTCGACCCCAGACCCGCATTGGATCACCGATTTCCGGTGGCTCAATCTTGATGACGTCAGCACCCATATCCGCCATTAACTGGCCGCAAAACGGGCCCGCAATTAACTGCCCAAGCTCGATAACCCTTAGGTCAGTGAGAGGGCCTTTTGCTTTCTTTTCAGGGTGAGAATCAGTCATTTTATCTCTATCACTTAATTGAATTAATATGTTATATAAACATATCATTATATCATTTACAAGCCAGCTAGCTACTCCAGCTTACCTGGCCAATAACACCGTCAACGCTGACATCAACGCCATCAGGAATCCTCTGCGTTGCACCAAGCACACCTAGCACCATCGGAATCTGACGCTCTCTTGCCAGCGATGCCAGATGCGACGTGCTTCCACCCAACTCCGCGATAACGCCTGCTACACGGGGTAATACCTGACTCAAAGAAGGACTGGCTACCTGCGTGACCAGCACATCACCGGGTGCAACCCGGGCCAGTTCACATTCACAATTAATAACGCAAGCCCGCCCTGAGGCCCAACCAGTTCCTGAAGGTTGGCCGCGCAAGCCAGACTGTTTCAAAGCAGTTTCATGTTGCGGCACACTGGCGATCATTTGTAATGGACGCGCCTGTAGCAACCAGATTTTCTGTTTGTTGCCGGTCCACTCTATTTCCACCGGAAAACCCATCTGCTTTTCAGCAAGTTTCAGTAGATGTCCAAGTTCAACAGCCTGCGCCTGGCTCAAGCAGGGTTGCTGAACCATCGGCGCCTTTCTTGAACCACTGGTCGGCGAATGCAGCGAACAGTTTTCCTGATGGCCGGTCCGACCAGGGATGGTTTCGAGCCACTCGTTGTCGGCACTCAGGATATACCTATCCGGTACAATTTCTCCCTGGGCAATTGCCGTACCGAGCCCTAACGAGGAACTAATCGACATATTTCCATCAGTCATACGACTCATACCGCCACCTGAAATCTCTCCACCTACCAGTTCCTGAATGCACAACGACATCGCCATATCTTTGGTGCTCAGGTCTCGGCTTTCCATGTAGCGTAACGCCCGCGGCGACCAGAGAGCGGCCCAGCAAGCTCGAACCGCCGTCAGAAACTCAGCCTCGGTAGTAAGTCCTAGAAAAGTTTCGTACTGACCTGCAAAAGTACTGTCTGCCAGATCCTCCGACAATGCAGATGACCTAACGACGATTGTTGAGCCTGTCGATTGACATAGTTCACTCCAGGCTTGCAACAGAGGCGTCTCAACCTCAGGCGTTATCGGGCTATCAAAAAGACCGATCCTTATCTCCGATACGGCCTGCCGTTCCTCCTCACCTGACAGCGCTGCGACACGCTCGGCAAGATTGGCCAGGCCAATCGAAGCAAGCTGCTTTCGATAGGCCCCAGCATCTAAACAAAAACCCTCAGGTATGGGCAGACCAGCCTGTCCCAACATAGCCTGATTGGCTGCTTTGGAACCGAAGCGCGCAGCATTGGTTGAACGCTCTGATCTAAGATTTTCAATAAAACCAGCCATTATTCAGCTCCCGCCTGATAACCTCATATAGGATCCACAACCGTAATTTCCTCAACCGGGAAGTTAGAAATTATCTCGGTCCTGTCTTCATGGACAATCAACATTTCCTCGATTCGAACGCCAAATTCAAGTGGCTTGCCGTGTTGCGTTTCAAGTGCAAAAACCATCCCTGGCTTTATTTCAATGGGATGGTCAAGCGACCATATACGCGATATAACCGGCGGATCATATTGTGCTAAACCGAGGCCATGGCCCCACAGGTTAGCGGCTGCCTGGTCTTCCTCTTCATAGCCCCAAATCTCTTTAGCAGAAGGCCATTTTTCAGCAATTTCGCGAGTAGTCGTACCTGCCTTAACAGCATCGATCGAATCGTAAAGCCACTCTAATGCCATCGAGTAATAATCCTTCATTTCCTGAGTTGGCTGCCGGCCAACACAGTAGGTGCGGTAATAACAGGATTTATATCCATTCCAGGTTAACGCAGCCAGGTCCATGAAGGTAATATCACCGGGTAGAATAATTCGGTCAGAAAAGTTACGCCAATTAGGCCAGGTATTAGGGCCTGAAGAAACAATGACATCTTCTACATCCTCCATACCAGGGAAGGAATACAGATATTCCATTATATGAGCGGTAACCTGGTTTTCAGTAACTCCCGGCTCAAGGAACTTCATGGTCTGCCAGTGAGCAGCATCACCAATGGCACCGACCATGCGCATGCATTCCTGCTCATCCTGATTTTTTATGGCTCGAGCCTCCATCATGGCGCTCATACCATCCTGCCAGGTGATACCTGATTGCTCGAAAGCTCCCATCATATTGATATCAACAAAGTCCACTCCTAACTTTTCACCGGCCACACCATGGCGCTGCATTTCTTCGAGGATTGCTTTGGTGAATTTTCTCACCTGTTCCTCAGCGGCAGGCCCGGCGGCACCTTTGATCCAGGCATAGGAATAACGAATATTCTCTTCAGGAAGCCAGGGACAATGTCGATTAATCTGCACGCCGATATCACCTTGTTCAAACAAGACGGGCAGACCATCACCACACAGCAGGGCATAACGCAGTCCTGGTTTCAACCTGCACCAGCCTGGCGTTATGGTAGCTGTCAGGTAGCGGACATTTTCGTCATACATGCACAACATGGCACCAAGACCATGTGCCTTCATCCTGTCACGAGCGCTTTCTAGGCGATAAGTACGCAATCGTTCCCAGTTAATCCTTTCCTGCCAATCAACACCTGCAATTCCAAAATTAGCCAAAGCTGTTTCTCCAATAGTAAAAATAAATTTCAGTCGATAGTTCTGGCCACACGAAAGCCAAAATTGTAATAACGTGTACTTTTAGCGCTGCCGTCAAAATTAAAACCATAGCTGCCAAAACCATATCGGTTAGCCGAGCGAAGGAATTTCGGATGGTCATGCCAGGAAGCGCCGCGCAGAATCGGTATGGCACAGTCCCCGTCTCGCCAGCTTGTGCCGTCATCAGGCGCACCTTCATATGTCTCGTTCCAACAGTCTGCTACCCACTCACCTGCATTACCCAACACATCATGAAGCCCAAAATCATTCGCCTTTAGTGAACCAACAGCAGCCGTAAAGGAATGACCGTCATGACATTTGGCCACAGTCCAACCTGGTATATCCGTCTCTCCTGTAAGGTCCGCCCCGTTAGCGTATGAACAGCCTTCATCTGCGGACATCCCCCAATATCTTTCACTAACCGTCCCGGCCCGGGCTGCATACTCCCACTCTGCTTCACTCGGCAAACGATAGGACTGACCGGTCACCTTGCTCAGCCACTTAACATAGGCGGTAGCATCATCCCAACTGATACAGACAGCCGGATGATTGTTATCCTGACGATAACCGGGGTCTCGCCAACTCAAGGCGATCTCCAGTTCCGGCTCTAGCCCAGTTCGAAAATAACAACCTCCCTCGCTATCGCGTTGGCTGTCATTAGCAAATTTTTCATACTCACCACGAGTCAATTCAAATTTACCGATAGCGTAACTGTTCTCAATATCGACTCTGTGGCTAGGCGCTTCGTCTTCTTGTTTCTGCTGGTCATCAGGCGCTGCACCCATCATGAAACTACCGGCCGGAACAACCGTCAGCACAGGACAAAAATCACAATCCTGAAACTCGGCTCCGGGAAACGGAAATTCAGGCAATAGCAGATTGCCTGCCAATACCAAAGCCGGCGATGAGCAAAACAGAAACAGTGAGATCAAGCACTTTCTCAAAATTGAGTTTCTCGCGAAGATAAATTTACACCTCTTATTTATCAATTGATAAGTTAAATGTCAAACGAGTGAGCAACTAATTTGCATTTAAAGTACTAACTGGGTTGTTTTTGTGACGCTGGTCTGATGTTGGTATTGACGCGAAATAAATTGGCAGGGTCGTATTTCGTCTTCACCTCCACCAGACGATCATGGTTGGTCAAGTAATTAGATTCTGCCACCGCCGCATCAATGCCGTAGGCATCATTGGTATAAAAGCCGTCTGTAAAACCCTTCACTTTATTCCAATAGGCATCAGCCCAGGCTGAATGGGGCTCAGGATCAACACCATGTGGCCACACGGCACCGATGGTTAGATTGTGGCTTGCATAACGGTGCGGGAAGGCTGTAGCCGAAGTTTCAACTCGAGAAACTGCACCACCGGCTTGCTGGAAGAAAGCCATACTGCCGCGGAACAGATCTGATTCCAGGTTGTCAACCAGCGCATCTACAAGCGCTGGACTGATACCTTTTGTAAATCCACTTTTCAAGTGCTGACCCGTACCTCTTGGATCAGTGTCATCGCTGCTTTTCTGCAACTCGACATAGTCGACCAATTTTATTTCATCTTTAATTGGTTTAACGACGCGCCTTAGTGGTGCTAAAACCTTCTCAGCCTTGTCCAAGGGACCCGAGTAACAGACATTTATGTAAAGTGCATCCGGTAAGCCAAAAGGTGGGGCGAATATCACCAGGTCCGCATACATTTCATCTGGCATATCCTGACAGTAGTCTGCATAAAAATTGATCACTTCTCTGGCCTGGTCATAGGGGTAATAAATCTCACCACCGACAACTTGTTGTGGTAGGGCATGAAGCTGGAAATCAAACGAAGTCACTACACCAAAATTACCGCCACCACCACGAACTGCCCAATATAAGTCGGTATTTTCTTCTGCGCTAGCCCGCTTAAGACGGCCATCCGCCGTTACTATGTCAACCCCAAGCACATTATCGGATGTGAGTCCAAAACGACGCGCCAAACGACCAAACCCTCCACCCAGGGTTAAGCCACCAACTCCGGTGTGAGACACGGTTCCGGAAGTGGTCACCAAACCATGCGCCTGGCTCTGTTCATCCAAAGCTGCCAGCAATGAACCCCCAGCGACCTGAGCGGTTCTAAGTTTCGGGTTAACCTGCACACCCTGAATCGGCGATAAGTCAATGAGAATGCCACCATCACAGGTACCGTTCCCGGCTATGTTATGACCACCACATTTTACTGCTGTCAACAACTGGTAGTGATCTACAAAGTTAATTACCTTGCTGACATCCGCACTACCCGTACATTGCACCACCAGAGCAGGATATTTATCGACCATACGATTGCGAACCTGCCTTGCCTGTTCGTAGCCTTCAGAGTCAGAAAACAGCAGGTTACCGTCGATACTCTTACTGAGTTCGGCAAGAATGCTGGCATCCAGTGATACCTCTCCACCTAAATTAGAAACAGCATTAATGCTCACCAATGTATTGCGGTCACCGCGGTAATGTCGCCAAATTGGATAAGGGGCGATCGCTGCAGCACAAAGCCCTGCATATAGGAAATTTCTTCTTTTCATCTTAAAACCCCAATATTAGGTATGGTCCAATATGACTTTCATACGGGCTTCATCACGCTCATCAAGCATCCGAATCGCTTGCTCAAGCTCGACCAGCGGCAAAACATGACTGATCATCGAATCAAGATCAATGGTGCCATCCACCACCAGCTGTATACACGCTGGGAAATCCTCTGCCTTTGCCGCTCGAGCGTTAGTAAGGATGAGCTCCTTAAAATACAGCTGATAAAATGGCAGCGTGGCAATTTCATCTGTATAGATACCAAATAGAAGCAGACGACCGCCTGGACGGGCCAATTCGATTGCCTGCCGAAGCGTATTCATCGACCCCACACAATCGATGACCAGATCCGCTCCTCGCCCACCGGTCAGGTTAAGAATTTCTTGAGTAACATCCTCATCAGGAGAAAAGGTGTCATCCGCGCCGAATTTTTCTGCCATGGAACGTCTTACTGGACTTCCTGTTATGCCAATCACTCGTGACGCGCCTCTGGCTTTCGCCAACTGCACATGCAACAGCCCACTAACCCCGAGACCAACAACGACAACGGTCTCTCCTGGATTAATGGATGAGAGGTTCTGGGCGTGATGGCAAGTCGTCATGACTTGAATCAGTGGCGCGCAATCATTACTGATCTGACTGGGCAGGGGAAATACTGCCTCGGCTGGAACGCAGATATGATCTGCAAAACCGCCATTTTTGTCTCTTCCGAGAAGAAACCCGCTCGGGCACAGATTCTCCTGACCAGCCTGACAATAGAAACACTGGCCACAACTCAAAACCGGATTGATAACAACCCGAGAGCCTATCGCGAGACCCGTCGCAGTAGGGGCGGTGACTACCTTGCCAATCATTTCATGACCCATCACTCTGGGATATTGCACAGGAATGTCACCGCGGAAAATCTTCAAGTCAGTGCCACAAACTCCAGAATGAGTCACCTCAACCAATACCTCTCCCGCACCCACCGTGAGGTCATCAACGGTTGTCTGAACCAGGTCCGAAGGGGCTTGCAACAGCATCGCTTTCATCAGTTTTACGCTCATTAATAGTCAGGTTAATATGACAGCAGGTACATTCATCATTGCTGCGTGTTCAGCGGTACCCTTTTACCTGTCAGGTTTTTAGTTTATCATTTGATAAATAAGAATTTCAATACACCTGATTAAGGCTAAGCCACGCAATAGGATCACTCAATTGACGATTAACTTTCACCTTCTGATGGCCTTTATACATGTATTCCTGTTTGTATATGCCATCGGTGGCGATGTTGCAGTGCACTACATTGGCAAATACATCACCCGTTCAGAGCTTAGTCTGGAAGAACGGATTCGCGTTCGCGATCTTAGGTTCATCGTTGATATGACTGCCAGAAGCTCGCTGGTACTGCTACTCGCCGTCGGCTTCACCCTCGCCCAGCTATATGGTTCACCCATTACAGGTATCTGGCTATTACTGCTATGGGTTGCCGACTTGGCCTGGCTGGGCCTGGTCTGGCTGGTTTACTTTAATAAAGGCACAGCAAAGGGCGCACGTCTGCAACGCCTTGATATGGGAATACGTTATATGGTCATTGGAGCCATGGCAGCATTTGGCACATACTGCCTGGTGACCGGCGAATTTATCGCCCACAAATGGCTTGCGATGAAGATTATCCTGTTTGCCGCCATCTTGTTAAATGGCGTGTGGATACGCAGAATCGCGATGCGCTGGCAAGGAGCGTTCGACCTGGTCCTGGCTGATGGAGATAGTCGAGCTCAAGGTGAAAAACTGCTGGTTGAAATCAACAGCATGGCTAATCGAGCGGCTTTTCTTATCTGGCTACTGGTGGTATTAATGGCCTTTCTGGGAGAGGTTAAACCGTTTTAACATTCGGAGTCGAAGGTGGCAAATACAGACCAAAACAATCCTAATCGCGTTTCAGGTCCCTTTGGCTCACTACGCGAATATATAGACGCTGTCGATAAGCTCGGCCAAGTCCTTCACGTTGATAAAGTTGACCAGGATGCCTATGAAGCAACCGGGTTCATGTATCAGTTGATCGACAAAGTCGGTTGGAGCGAGGCGCCGATCGTTTCCTTTAATAAAATAAAATCTGGTGGCCGCTGGATGGATGGCCCGGTGATCGGCAACCCATGGGGCCGTTGGCAATATGAGCCCCTGGCATTTGGAGTCGAAGCCCATGGATATGACCAACGCCAACTTTACAAATCAACTCTCCAGCAACTGGAAACACGGGTAGACAAAGACGGCCAGTGGCCTGCCGTCGAACCCGTCGAGGTTTCAAGGCAGGACGCACCCTGCAAAGAAGTAACCCTGCTCGACGATGCCATCGATATCCTTCAGTTTCCTTTCATCAAAACTAACCCAGCGGACGGTGGCGCCTATATCAATACCGGCAATGTCATACTAGAAGACCCAAAATATGGTCGTAATGTGGGCACCTATCGGTGCCAGGTCAAAGGCCCCAGGAAGATAAGCGTCAACCCAGAGCGCAATCAACACGGCTGGACCTTTCTAATGGATATGAAAGACCGCGGAGAACCATTTGCGAGAGCTGCTGTCGTGATCGGCGCCGATCCCATCGTATTTGCCATGAGCAGTTCAAAGACGACCCGGCTTGGCCAGGATGAACTGAAAGTTGCCGGTGGTTTTCTCGGCCGACCTGTCGAAGTGGTGAAATGTGAAACCAGCGAACTGCGGGTTCCCGCGAATGTAGAAATGGTGATAGAAGGCGAAATTCCGTTTGATTTCGAACCTGAAGGTCCATTCGGAGAAATGTACGGCTATATAGGAGAACACAAACCAGAAAACTTCTATATGAACATTACTGCCGTAACCCACCGCAAAAAACCTATCTTCATCAACAATTTCACTGGTATACACCGCGGCTTTCTCACTGCACCACTTGAGATGACTTCAAATTTAAACTACCGGCAACGGTTCCCGAATGTTCTCAGCGTTCACTTTCCGCTACAAACCCCAGGGTACTGCTTCATTCGTATCAGAAAAACAAATGCGGATGAAGCCATGACAATCGGCCGGGAGATTGCCACTTCATTGAAAATCGCCAAAATTGCCATTGTCGTCGATGAAGATGTGGATGTTCACAATTTCACTGAGGTAATGCATACGGTAGGCGCTCGCTGGCAACCGTACCAAGCAACCGAGATTATCGAGAAAGCCGGCGCTATGGGCGGCGATCCAAGTTCACCCACACGCGGATCTGGCAGCAGGGTCGTCATTGATGCCACCCGAAAGCGACCGGATGAAGGCGGACCGGAAGTTTACGCGAAAATGAACCGTGAGTGCCTGCTTGCTGAGAAGCCCGACATCTTGTCACACATTAACGACAAATGGGGCGATATCATCAATGGCTGGAAGTCCTAGCTTGCTGGATGATTTAATTCGCCGCAGTAACAAAATCCAGGATAGCTTCAACCCAAAGGTCTGGCTCGTCACGGATGATGTATGAAGTTCCACCGTCAAGCTCGACGAATTCAAAATCAGGTCTTAATTCAGCAATGCGTCCAGCTACAAAATGGAGAATATCCCCGCTATTGGTAACATTCAGCGTCGGTACCTGGATGGATTGCAGCGCTGTGGTAATATCGTAACTAAACGCCGCGTGGTGAGCATACCAGTGCTTATCCTCAGCCCAGAGGGTATGAAAAGCCGCCATATGCGATGACTCCAGCTTCGATACACCTCTAGACATCTTACCGATCAAATCCCAGAGACTGGCTAAATGAGAGCCATCCATTTGTGCAGAAAAATCCATGTGTGGTCGCGCCAGTCTTTCTTCGCGCTCTGCCTGGGTATACCAGGGTAGGCCGTGCAACACTAACCGACTCACGCTCTCCGGAAACTGGTATGCCAGTTGACAAGCCATCGATGCGCCGGTGTGATGACCGACAACGACTGCCTTATCAATTCCCAGATGATCAAGAAACTCCTTAAATACCGTCGCATATTCTAAAATACTAAGCGGATTCGCAGGCGCATCTGACATGCCATATCCGGGAACATCAGGTGCTATCACCTGCAGGCCGGCATCAATAAATTTCGAAAAAGTATGCGCATACTGCAATGAGGACTGGGGGTCCTGGTGAATCAGCAGTAAAGGTTTCCCCTCTCCACCGATACGATAATGAAGCTGGCCAACTTTTGTATCTATATAAGCTTTATGCATGGCTCCCTCTTTCAACTGATTCAAACTGTGGGTTTTGATGGCTAATCAAGAACGGGTTTCCGATGCGTCTTATAATCGAGGTAGCTGTCGGTTCTTGATACCCACGGAGGACCGGAATTTATGAAATCGGGTATTTTCTCATTAGCATAGGCAAGTACTTCCGGAGAAACATCTGACTCATCGACTATCTTCTTACCCCGACCGTGCCAGTAGTTAACCCCCGGTTGCTGACCCATTAAAAAAAACGGGTACCAGGGATTGACGTGGTGAATACCCAAATCAGCAGGAGCGCTGACGATATCGGGGTCTTCCAAGTCCGATACTTTGCCATGAAATCCGTCCAGATAAAGCATGTTTAACGTCTCCCCGGTTGATGCCAAAGGCCAGTCTTCCGGGGCGAGTTTATTCTGGAACCTGAAATGCTTTGCCTCTGCAAACCAGATATCATCACCCGATCGCGTCCACTCATACTGTCGTGGCGCGATCACTACATCAAATGGTCCGCCTTTTATATCAATAGGTCTATTAACCTTGCCGGTAAAAGGGTTGGTAAATTCTTCGATTCGTACATCACTATTGGGTTCCGTAAAGTACCCCAGGTCATAATTACGATAATGGAAACTTCCATTGCCGAGGTTTTTCCAAATCATCTTGAGTAAACCGGTGAATCCGATCATGGCCATGGTGGCATCAGGGGTAACACCGAAGATGGTGCCGCGATACCAGTAATGGACCTGACCATCCTCTACCGTACCCACCAATTTAGCGTAGGCACGGACGTTATCTTTGTCGTCTGAAAAATCCAGTGGAACCCTTCGTTTTCCGGCTGCAAGCACTGGTTCAGGATTAAATGCGGCGGCGGCCGTGGCAACGGTCGCCGCACCAGCACCGATCAGCAAGGACCGCCTATCCAACTTTTTGTCCATATGCTTCCTCCCGTAGGCCACAGCCTATGGTTCTAATCAATTAGTTTATTTAGACCTCAAACTGGAACACGACATTAGATCGCGCAAGCAGATCTTTTTTATCCAGATCAGGGCTTTGCGCCTCATCCTGAATCACATTGTCTCTGATCAAACCGTCGGTTGCTTCCTTGCGCAGTACCACAATCAGATTAGTGTCATCCTGAACTGCAAATGGGAATTCATGCCAGGTACCCAGTTTCATGGTGAAGCCGGCAGAACCATCAAACAGGAAAGCTTCTACGCGATCGAGATCTGCTACTTCGGCTTCGTTCGGCGGCGCCATAACAACCACAAAAGGCGCACCAGCCAGCGGTATAAAGGTTTGCGTGT
>Ga0233433_10002322_pt1 | contig 16847 bp, 18 predicted proteins | sample SI_122_August201_5_FD_179868 | JGI IMG/M metagenome (GOLD analysis project Ga0233433, IMG submission 179868) | Seawater microbial communities from Saanich Inlet, British Columbia, Canada - SI_122_August2016_100_MG | ecosystem: Environmental > Aquatic > Marine > Inlet | place: Canada: British...
CTCGATCCTAGCAGAACCGCACTTACTACAGAAATTCACCGTTCATCTCCCTATTAAGTCTCTATTCCTAAATCAATTTTTTATGTCCGCATCTTTCAAATAGACGGCCCTAGGCTAATGCAACTGCTTAATCTACGAAGAAATAAATTCGGTAGGGAAAACAACCTTTGTGAACCCAAAATTTAGTGTAAATTAGCGTAACATAAGCTAGAAAAAATAAAAGTAGCTATAGAGTTTTACTTTTTCAACAAGTCAAAATGGGTCACCTAATGGAAAAATTTTCAAGCACACAGAACTTTGCCCATGGGCAAAATACCAAGACTGGGGTTTTAATGTGTAATCTAGGCACTCCAGATGCCCCAACTAAAAAAGCAGTTAAAACCTATCTCGCTCAATTTTTAAGCGATCCAAGAATCGTCGAGTTACCTCGCTGGATATGGTGGCCAATTTTACATGGAGTAATTCTCAATACCCGTCCTAGGAAATCTGCGCGGGCCTACCTAAGTATCTGGGAAAAGGAAGGCTCCCCACTTCTCACTTCGTCTAAAAAAGTAGTCTCGAAATTAGACTTTCTCTCAAAAGAGGCAGGCTACTCCGAGATAGAATATGCCCTTGGTATGAGGTACGGCAATCCGTCAATATCTGCGGGCATTGACGAGCTTCGGAACAAAAATGTAAGGCGTATTCTAATTTTTCCAATGTATCCACAATATGCATCTGCTACTACAGCTTCCACATATGACGCCGTATTTAACCACTGTAAAACTCTAAGATGGGTTCCAGAAATCCGATTCGCTTCGGATTATCACCAGAATCGAGCCTATATAAACGCTATCTGCGATTCAATCCTCACGCATTGGTCTAAAAACGGGAAGAGTGAACGGCTATTATTGTCTTTCCACGGTATACCTAAAGATACATTTTTAGCGGGAGACCCGTACTATTGTCAATGTCAAGCGACTGCGCGCTTGGTTACTGAACAACTCTGTTTGAAGCCAAATGAATGGAAAATCACTTTTCAGTCTCGGGTAGGACCCAAAGAATGGTTGGAGCCATATACCGATAAAACCCTTATGGAATGGGGAGATGAGGGTCTAAAAAAAGTAGACGTGATCTGTCCGGGGTTCGCAGTAGACTGCCTTGAAACCTTGGAAGAAATAATGATTCTTAATCAAGAGAACTTCCGTCGACACGGAGGTGAAGAGCTAAATTATATACCCGCTCTTAACGAATCAAACGAGCACATTTCGCTATTATATGAAATCATTACTGGACACTTGGGGAATTGGCTTGAGTCATCTGATCAAACGGAAGAGTCGCGAAAAGCAATATTGCAAAGAGCTTTATCAGCCGGAGCCGAACAGTAAAGCGGCAGAGACTCTAATCAAAAATAACGGAGTCCTTTAAACCAATTGATAAGCGCTGCAGAAAGTTCTAAAGCACGTGCTGTAAGCTATCCTCAAGAGGCTTTCTCATCTGGGTTCCTACTTGCTCAGGGAAACCGTACCAAAAAAGCCCAACTGGGCGTTCTGCATCGCTGTCAAAGCCTACAGTTTGAGCAAATTCAATTGTCGAAACCACCTCGCCAGTAGTCCATTTAACTCCAACGCCTTGCTCCCATAAATACAGCATGAAATTCTGAGCGACACAACAACAGGCGGCATAATCCTCTAGCTGTTTCTTCTCATCGTGACTTTTGAGAACAGTCATGACTAACCATCCAGGTACTGCGGACCATCGTCTACTTTTTATGGCAGCTACATGCTCACCTTTCGCACACGTAATTAGCGCGGAATTCACTTCTATAATTGCGCTCTTTGCCTGATCGCCCAACAAATAGAAACGCCAAGGTTCCGTTAAGTAGTGATTAGGCGCCCATCTCGACGTCCGTAAGGCTTCTTCGATTAAAGTGTCGGGAACTTTTTCCTTTTTGAACGTATGAATAGTACGACGGTTCAAAATTATATCGGCTATACTCAATTTTTAGTCCTCTAACGTTGAGAGTGCGCTTCAGTAAAAGAATAGTTGCAAAGAAGCGGAAGCTTTTAAACGATATCAAAAGCATTATTCAGGTCACAGTATTGCAGGGAAACTAATGCTAAGAAACGAAGCATCAATTATAATCTCAGAATAGTACATGGGCTACGGGCAATTTAAGAATTTATAGGCGTGAATACATGAAACAAAAAATTATTGGTTTATTCGGTGGCAGTGGGTTCGTAGGCCAAAACCTTGCCTTTTTTCTAGCTAAGCAAGGATATGCCGTTCGCGTGTTCACAAGACATCGAAAAAATACTCGGGACCTCTGGATGAACTCTAGCATAGAAATTATAGAGGTTGATCTGGCAAACCAAAAGCACCTTGCTGAGGCTCTTTCAGGCTGCTTTTCTATTGTCAATCTAATAGGCATACTCAACGAAAAAAAAGACAACGGGAAAGAATTTATCAATGCCCATGTTCGGACACTTGAAAATATATTGTCCGCATGCGCTACCGCACAGATCAGTAATTTCGTCCAAATTAGCGCTCTGAATGCTGACGTTAACGGCAATAGCTTTTACCTCAAGAGCAAGGGACTGGCTGAAGATTTGTTGAAAACTACTTTCAATAAAAACTCGGGTGTGTCCGCGGCCTTTCCCAATAGTATTACAATCATAAAGCCTTCCGTAATTTTTGGTGCTAGAGACGCATTTACAAACAAGTTCGCTTCACTTCTAAAATATATACCTTTGTTTTTTCCTCTCGCAAAAGGGGATGTTAAATTTCAACCTGTATATGTCGGCGATCTCACAGCCCTCATCTTTAAATATATAGAAAAACCTGACCAAGGAGTTTCGACTATTCATGTTGGTGGTCCAGAAATATATACGCTGAAAGAAATTTTATCTTTAATCGCCGATATAATGGGCCAGAAGACCAAAGTAATTCCTCTGTCAAATTTTCTCTCTTGCTTACAAGCTAATTTTCTTGAGTATGTTCCTGGGAAACCATTTTCTCGAGACAATTTACGATCTCTCAGCAAAGATTCTATTTGCCTTTCTAGTGCAACGACCATTGGAGAACGAGTAGAAACACAGTCTACTTCTATGAAAAATATTCTCCCTACCTACCTTAATTATGAAGGAGTGCGGAAACAATACCTGATAGATGAAGCGATCAGCAAAGAAAAAAATGAAAATTTATAAAGTAGGTGGCGCAGTGCGCGATGGACTGCTTAATGTGCCGGTACAAGATCAAGATTGGGTAGTAATCGGATCTACTCCAGAAGAACTTCTCAAACTAGGGTACAAGAAAATAGGAAAGGATTTCCCAGTCTTCCTTCATCCCGAAACGCATGAAGAATATGCGCTTGCGCGCACAGAGCGAAAGACAGGCCTAGGATACGCGGGATTTGATACTTTCTCGTCTCCCGACGTTACCTTAGAAGAAGATTTAGCGAGAAGAGACTTCACAATTAATGCGATGGCTTTAGATCAAGACGGAAAAATAAATGACCCTTTTTGTGGTCAAGAGGATCTTAAAAAAGAAATTCTACGCCATGTAACAGAGGCATTTTCCGAAGATCCACTGCGTGTTATTCGCGGGGCAAGATTTTGTGCCAAGCTTAATTTCACAGTTTCACCGAAGACAATCGTATTAATGCGTAAGATCGCATTCTCTGGTGAGCTGTCTTCGTTAAAGAAAGAGCGCTTATGGAGAGAAATTCAAAAAGTACTAGAAACTGTTTATCCCCAACGCTTTTTTGAAGTCCTCGAAGAATGTGATGCACTAACCCATGTCTTTCCAGAAATTGCGAGCCTATTTGAATACGATGCGCTAAATTTCCCTTACACTAGGCAGTCCTTAAGAGAGCACATTATCGATAGCATCGCAACTGGGGTGGAAGCGCATCTCACTCCACCAGCAATTTTTGCATTGCTTACACAATATCTATCAAAAACACCCTACCCCACCTCAGGAGGTACACTTCCGACTGACTGTCACAAAATAGACACTTTCTGCGATTCTATACGTACACCCACGCTGTACAAGAAAACGGCAATCGGCCTTGCCAAGATAAACCCTATACCAACTGCTGATAAACGACATTCTGTCGCCGCTCTCATTTCTTTATTTGAAAACACTGATGCTTATCGCAATCCATCAATTTTCAAGGAATCTTTGTCCGCCTACACAGTAGAGGAAAAACTGTTAAATCGGCAGTTCACGAATCGTTTTCTTCCTCCGGACGCTATTGTAAATGCTCTTGATGCAAGCGGCAAAGTTGACACATCGGAGTTCCTTGCAAGAGGACTTAGAGGCCTTGATTTCGCTAAAGAGGTACGCGGCGCGAGGTTCGAGAAAATTTCTTTAGCAATATGACAGCAGATTACTGAGAGCCCCATAATTCTCTTAGCCTTTGGTCACGTCCACACTGATACCGATATAATTTATATCTTATAGGGTTCTTTTGGTAGTAATCTTGATGATATGTCTCGGCTTCAAAAAATACTGAGGCTGGACGAATTTCAACAACAATTGCTTCGTTCCCGAAATAAGATTTCTCCAGGTTTTGACGAGATTCCTCAGCTATTAACTTCTGAACAGAACTATTAACGAAAATGATCGCCTTATACTGCAAACCGATGTCACAAAATTGTCCGTTCCCCTGAAATGGATCAATGTTTTTCCAATAAACCTCTAGTAATTGTTTATAAGAAATTTTAGTTGGATCGAAAATAACTTGCACGACTTCAACATGACCACTCATCCCACCGGAGACTACTTCATAGCTTGGATTAGGAGAAACTCCACCGGTATAGCCAGGCTTTGTAGACAACACACCTTCCAAACGGTCAAAAGGATACTCCATGCACCAAAAACATCCGCCGGCAAAAATTGCGGTGTTAGAATGACTGTTAGCCGAACAAACCGAATAAAAGCTTGCCAACAGGAAAACGAAAATAGCACAAAACCGGTGTGTTTTAGGGGTTAGGAAACGTTCTCTAACGGATAGATTGAACTTTATATACATACTAGATTTCTTGGCAAACAGTTTACTCATATCAAATACACGAATAAAGCAGCACCAAGCAGTAGCCGATAAATAACAAACGGCAACATACCTATCTTCTCAATAAGAGACAGAAAAATAGCGATACAAAGGTACGCAGCAGCAGCAGAAACTGCTGTAGTCAGGCACAAAAAACCCCAATGCATTTCACGAGCTGAGGTCACGATAGTCATAAATTCCAAGCTTACGGCAGCCAGAATGACAGGGATCGCGAGGAGAAAAGAAAACCGGGATGCGGCCTCTCTTGAAAAGCCTAGCATTAGAGCCAACGAAATCGTTATACCAGATCTTGATACTCCAGGGACTAAAGCCACTGCTTGACCTAGACCAACAAGCAAGGCATCACGCGAGTTGAGACTAAATATATCTCGAGCTCGCTTGCCACAAACATCAGCTACCCATAAAACTATAGCGAAGAAGACGGTCGAAGTTGCGATTATATGAGCCCCTCTGAGCTCAGTTCTGACAAAATCCTGACCGAAAAATCCTACAATCATTACGGGAATAGTCGCCATAAGAAGCATCTGTAGCAATTTTTTATGATCAGGAAAAGAAGCGTCTCTTTTACCTATAACGGGAGTGGCGTATATGAATTTCTTCAAATCGTCTCTAAAAAATATTGAAACTGCTATCAAGGTGCCTAAGTGTGCAGCTAAGTCAAAGCTCATGCCCTGATCTCTCCAGCCTGTTGCGATTGGAATCAAAATAAGATGTGCACTACTGGATACTGGGAGGAACTCAGTAAACCCCTGTACAAGCGATACGATAATTATTTGCACTACGTCCACAGTGTCTATACCTTTATAGGCTCAACCTAATCTATATCGTTCATCGTGCATGAAACCTGACATCTTCATAGAGGGTTCAATATTACGGCATAAGGCCATGAACTTGAAATTCTCTCCCATGTGAGTAGGTAAAAGTAATCGCTTAGCTTCTTGTGCCAACTTATACGTTTCAGCCAAATCCTCACCGCTTGTCTCGCCGATCATTTCCTGAATCTTACTCCCGATTAGGAAATGAGCCTGACTAGTGTAACCCTCCACGCACATCCCAACATCGTCAGCACGTTCCGCCAATTCAGTAAAATTCACTGAAGCCGTAAGATCTTGGAGCCCAAAAAGCTGAAACGGATTATCGTGTACTTGATGTCTAAAGTGACATTGTAATGTGCCATCTACCCGTTGATGGTGAAAAAATTCGGGGCCCCCATAGCCATAGTCGCTTACAATTAAGACTCCTTGCTTAAAGTAATCCTTAATACTCCCGAACCAGCTTCCTATCCCTTGAATCAAGTCAGTGCAGTAACCTAAAGGATGCTTTCCCAGAAGCGCCCGTACCTTTTCGGGAACAGCGCAATCCATAATTGCCCAGTCTAACTGCCCATTTTGAAAGCTAACGCCCATTTCTTTAATACCAGTCTTGGACACGACAAATCTTTTTGCAGGCATGGCATCGAAAACTTCATTAGCAATAACTACGCCCTTAACCTCATCTCGAGGATGATCTGTCTGCCATATAATATGTTCAAGCTGCTCGGGCATTTCTTCAGCAATGAGCTTTTTCTGCCTGGCTCTTAAGCTCCGACTGGGCTCCACGATAATATAGTTAAAATCTAATACAGCGCGCTTTTTTAGATATTCCTTAAGTATAGTCACTGCTAGACGGCCAGTTCCAGCACCATATTCGATGATGTCTCCAGGAATGCTTTGAAGAATCTCAAAACATTGTCTTCCTAAACACCGTCCAAAAAGCTCTCCACTTTCAGGAGCGGTCACAAAATCACCTATTGGACCAAAAATTATATTTTCCGCATTGTAGTAACCGTGTTCACTATAAAGTACAAGATCCATAAATGTATCAAATGGAAGAACTCCGTCCGAACACCGACCGAGCACATCAAGCACGTGTTCGTATACAGCTTCGGATCGTTCTAGATCTTTTGGTGGGATATCATGTAAGCTTAAATCTATCTGTATCATTCGTTTTACATCTTCTAATCGAGTGTTCTGGGAGTTAACAAAATCATGACTAATACCAACACGCCTTTAGCGCTAGTTACCGGTGCCGCCAAACGTATCGGCGCAGCTATCGCGACCGAGTTACACGATGAAGGTTATAACATAGCGATCCATTTCCATATGTCTCGACACGAGGCCTACGAATTAGCGACTGTGTTGAATGATAAACGCGCTGCTTCCGCATTCACAGTAGAACAAGATCTTAGTCATGAAAGTGCAGCGAAAAATCTTATCGACAAATTACTTCAGCAGTCTCGGCGGCTTGATCTCCTCGTTAATAATGCTTCTATTTTTAAAAGTTCCTCTGGAATTAACAGTGGAAATGTAAGCGAGCTCTGGGATCAAATGCAGACTATCAATCTAAGAACTCCTTACTTACTTGCGATCGAGGCAGCTTCTTTACTAAGAAAGAGTAAGGGATCAATTATCAATATTACAGACATCAATGCCGAGCGACCAAGAGAAGACTATACCGCTTACTGTGCTTCAAAAGCTGGTTTAGTATCAATTTCAAGGTCTCTTGCCATAGACCTTGCGCCAGAAATCCGAGTAAATTGTGTCGCACCAGGGGCAATTCTATGGGCATCGAGTGAAGACAGTCATACTCAAAAGGAAGCCATTAATTCAACACCGTTGCAACGGATAGGGAAACCTTCAGATATCGCTCAAGCGGTAAGATATTTAGCGGGGGCACAGTACGTTACAGGACATATATTGAATGTTGATGGGGGAAGAATCCTAAGAGGCTAGTCTGCCAAGAAAAAATGCTCCAGGTACCACGTTTGTGTAGTATCTCCAAACCACCACTTCTGACGATCGATGACCGTTTTGATAATGCCGGTATCAATCGAATAATAATCAATTTTTACAGTAACTAAGCCTTCTCGACCGTTATCCACAAGTAGAGAGCTAAGTACTTCATAAGTGTGGACACGATATGAATTCATCCTCTCCAGTGACAAGTCTGACGGATTGCCCGAGCGCTTCCGAACTGATTTTAAAGCCTCTTGAAAATACCCATATCGCACATTTTTGGCGTAACCGGTCGTTCCTGCTTCAAACAAAAGTACTCTTGAGTCTTTTTTCCTCGGAATAAGTATTTTGAACGAATCAGAATGGACAGAAACTTCGGCCCGAGCCATCTCAGTTAAATGGCTCACACTAGAGCAACTAGAAAGCAAATAGCCAACTAGTAAGCAAAAAACCAACTTAGAAAGAATATGTAACGTACGATTCACTTAATATTTCCCGTATATCAAGAAGCATCACTCTGCTTCAAACGCATTCACTACCGCCTATCCAAGCGGCATTTAAATCGGGAATGAGATCTTTGAGCGGAGGAAGAACGTATTCGTTATCGCTAAGCCTTAATTGTTCTGCAAAAATCTGATTTAGCTCGTCTAAAGTATTATCTTTTCGAATAAAAAGAATATCTAAGTCGAGATGTACCTGTCCACGCAGCTGATCGGCCTTATTGCGACCACAGGCCAACTCGATCTCCTGCAGCTGCTCCTTCAACTCTTTTGTCGGCACTGGACAATGGAACTGGACGACTAAATTCAAGTAATCCGCACCCAACCCTAAAATATCGTTACTTTTATATGTTTGGGAAGCTTTTACCTGAGAAAAGTATTCACCAATTAAAGAAACCCCAGAAGCGATTTTTTCACGTGGCAGGTAGTTACTTCCAATACAAACATATGCCAATGGTAAAGAGCTAGTCAAAAACGTTCTCCTCGCTCGATTATTATGCCAACATCTTTGACGTCATCTAAAACCCCCTGCTTACTAATCGTAAGTTTTAGCCAGCGAACTCCGAACTCTTTAAGGATGATTTCAGAAATTTTTTCTGCCAATGTCTCTACAAGCTTGAACTCACTTTTACTAGTAAAGCTCATTACACGATCATTAACCGCTTTGTAGTCGACCGTCTTAGATAAATCATCAGTTTCCCCAGCAAAAGAGATGTCTACGCCCATTTCAACATGCATTACGAGTGTTTGTCGTATTCGCCTTTCCCACTCCCAAACCCCGATCACTGTGTCGACTCTCAGATCGTTAATAAAAATTATATCCATAACTTAATTATAAAATGTGTCCAACATATGATGATATTATCAGAATTACTAAGTATTTAATGCTGTTAAAAAATGGGGTTATAAGAAAAAATGGTTCTGAATCTCTGCCTTCCTGCCCTAGCTTATTTAATGGGCTCAATATCTTCCGCAATTTTAATTAGTAAGCTCATGGGCATCTCTGATCCTCGTGAAATTGGATCTGGAAATCCAGGTGCTACAAATGTCCTAAGGTACGGCGGCAGAAAAGCGGCTTTTTTCACACTATTGGGAGATGCTAGTAAAGCCGCCTTGCCCATTATTCTCGCGCAAGCGCTAGGAGTTGCCGCAAGTATCACAACACTGGTTGGCATATGCGCGCTGATTGGCCACATGTACCCTATTTTCTACAAGTTTAAAGGCGGTAAGGGTATTGCCACTATGATCGGAATGACCCTTGCACTAGACCCACTTTTGGGGACCTGTTTTATTACTTGCTGGCTATGCATTGCCTTCCTGTTCAGATATTCTTCTCTTGCGGCATTGGGGGCCGTCCTACTAACGCCATTGTTCGCATGGCAACTAGGTCAAGATGCCGTCTCTATAAGTCTACTTACCCTAGCAGGATTGCTTATATTTAGTCGGCATAAGACCAATATAGAAAGTTTACTCGCCCATACTGAGAAAAAAATCGGAGGTAAGTACTAACCGATAACTCTCAAATCGAAAAATTATGGCGGGCTTAACTCGTTTAGAGGCCAACGTGCTCTAACTGGCAGCTCAGTCTTATCTCTCTCTCCAAGACCCATCCGCTTATACCCCGCATAAGCAATCATAGCTCCATTGTCAGTGGTGAATTTCATAGAAGGGAAAACTACACTTACATCTTCTTCTTTGCCTAACATATCGAGGCCATTTCGTATGTCTTTATTAGCGCTCACCCCGCCTGCCACAATCAACTTCTTTGCGCCACTTTGACGTATCGCTCTTCGACATTTCACGACAAGTACGTCAACAACCGCATCTGTGAATCCTCTACAAACATCCGCTTTTAAGGCTGCATCTACGGGGTGTTGAGCGATAGTGTTGCGCACATGTGTCTTCAACCCGCTGAAGCTAAAATCAAGACCTGGCCGGTTAGTCATAGGACGAGGAAAGTCAAACCTATCTGGGTCGCCAGACTTAGCCAACTGCTCTACTAATGGCCCCCCTGGGTAACCCAAATCGAGCATTTTCGCGACTTTGTCAAAAGCCTCACCCACAGCATCATCAAGCGACTCCCCTAAGACCTCATAAGAACCTAAGCTACAAGCATCAACTAACAATGTATGTCCCCCAGACACCAGTAGTGCTAAAAAAGGCATGTCGATCGGAACTACTTCATCAATCATAGGGGCTAGCAAGTGCCCCTCCATGTGATGTATCCCCAAAGCGGGCACATCCAAGCCCCAGGCCAATGACTTCGAAAAACCTGCGCCTACCAATAAAGCTCCGGCGAGTCCCGGTCCTGCTGTATATGCGACCCCATCTAAGTCCTGCAATCTAATCCTTGCTTCTTCAATCGCCAGGTTTACCAATAGTCCTATTTTCCGTATATGGTCTCGGGATGCTAGTTCAGGAACAACACCACCGTACTTAGCGTGCATTTTGACCTGACTAAAGACTACATCCGATAATAATCCACGTTCGCTGTCGTATATAGCTACGCCAGTTTCATCACAAGAAGTCTCTAAACCGAGTATTTTCATTAATTAACCACCCAAATTTACATAAATTCTGTACTTCAACACCGATTACCGATATATTTCGCGACCGACATCAAAAAATAATCACTCTTAGGAAATAAGATAAGTATGCCAAATATACGTGTCCGAGAAAACGAACCGTTTGATATTGCTATGCGTAGATTCAAACGTGCTTGCGAAAAAGAAGGAACGCTCGCAGAAGTTCACAGACGTGAGTTTTATGAAAAACCCACTCAAGTAAGAAAAAGAAAAGCTGCAGCTGCCGTTAAAAGATGGCAGAAAAAAGCCTCTCGAATGATTATTCATCGCAAACGCCTATACTAAGCGCCTCTTTATCTTCAAATCATGTCAGATTTAAAAAGCCAAGTACTAGCTGACGTAAAATCAGCGATGAAAAGTGGTGAAAAAGAAATCCTAGGTGTACTGAGACTCATATCAGCCGCCTTCAAACAGCATGAAGTCGACAAGCGAGAAGATGTAGACGACGAAACGGCTGTTATTATTCTAACGCGCATGAGTAAGCAAAGACGTGAATCAATCACGCAATTCGAAGCGGGAAACAGAGACGATTTAGCTCAGCAAGAAAAGTTAGAGCTGGAAATCATACAAAAGTATTTGCCCACACAGCTTTCGGAAGATGAAATGATGAAGGAAGTCCAAGCAGCTATTCATGAAGCAAATGCTACCGCAATGAGTGACATGGGCAAAGTGATGGGTCTTCTTCGCAGCCTAGCCGGACGTGCAGATATGTCCGTAGTCAGCGCACTAGTAAAGAAAAAACTAAGCCCCTAGTAGAATTCTCGCTTCCAGCTAGAGCTTATGCTGTCTACAATGGGGGATGGCCGGACGTATCCCAGAACAATTTATTGATGACTTAGTAAATAGAATCGACATTGTTGATTTAATCGAATCCCACGTGCCCTTACGTAAAGCTGGAAAAGGCTTCCAAGGTCTTTGTCCTTTTCATAATGAAAAAACTCCAAGCTTTACAATCAGTAGAGAGAAGCAGTTCTATCATTGTTTTGGTTGCGGTGCTCATGGGACGGCAGTTGGCTTCCTAATGTCCTACAAAAACATAGATTTTCTCGAAGCGATTGATGAGCTTGCTGAGCACGCAGGGCTAGAGGTACCCAGAGAAAAGTCTTTCGCCAAGAGCTCTGAAAACAGTAAAGAGTTATTGCTCACTTTAGAGCAAGCGCAAACTCACTTCCACTTCTGCCTTCGTGAATCCAATGATAAAGCAAGAGCCGTTGATTATTTAAAAAACAGAGGAGTTTCCGGGGAAATAGCGAAAACTTTCGGCATCGGCTTTGCTCCCGACGGATGGAGTCATCTGCTAGACAAATTCAAAAAAAAGCAAGGCAGCGAAATCTTGCTGGAAAAATCTGGGCTGATTATAAAAAAAGACAACGGCGGCCACTACGACCGTTTTCGTGACAGAATCATGTTTCCTATCCATGACAAAAGAGGTCGCATTCTTGGATTTGGGGGCAGACTCTTAGGTGATGGTGAACCCAAATACCTTAATTCACCTGAAACCACCGTTTTCCACAAAGGGAAAGAGCTATACGGCTTGAAGCAAGCCCTAGCTTCCGATGTGGGGACAGATAGCCTTATTGTCGTAGAGGGTTACATGGACGTCATAGCCCTGCATCAGGCAGGGATGACAAACACCGTCGCGACCTTAGGGACCGCTGTGACGCTTGATCATCTTGACAAGTTATTTCGTCACACACCACAAATTGTATTTTGCTTCGACGGCGATAATGCCGGACGCAAAGCGGCCTGGAAAAGCCTAGAGTTGTCATTATCTAAGCTGACTGGTAATCGAGAGATTCGCTTTGCATTTCTTCCTGACGGATACGATCCGGATAGCGCTGTCAGAGAGTTTGGCACTGCAAATTTTTTTAAATCGTGCCAAATGAAGAGCTTATCAGAATATCTGATTGAAATTCTGAAGAAAGACGTCGATACAAGCTCTGCAGAAGGGAAAACTAGGCTAATATCAAAAATTAAACCATATGTAACGAAAATCCCTGATACAACTCACCGTACTGCATGCGCTCAGCGACTCTCACATGAGACAAAATTTGATGAAAATATAGTTAGACAAGAGCTAGGGCTAACAATAACCACAAGAAAAAAATATCCACAAGAGAGCCGAGGGTTAGGAAAATTCGCAAGCCGCTCACTACAAGAGTACGCGATAACAATCTTGATAAACTTTCCAAAACTTGCGCAGAAGATTGACCGAGAAACTGTTGTATTCCTCGGTGAAAATTTAGAAAATCTCAAGGACTTGATTACAGTTTGGGAAGTCATGCACAGTGAAAACCTTACTACTGCAATGGTTCTAGAGCGTTTCCGTGGGGACGCCATCGAGAAAGTTCTCTTAAAGGCTATATCTGTAGAGTCTAACTTAGATGAATCAGCTAGCGAAAAAGAACTGGAAGGCATATTCAAAAAATTGCACCTAAGAGCCCAAGAAATAAAATTTGAAGCTATAAAAGCAACTCCTTTTTCAGAACTATCAGAAGCTCAGAAAGAAACAATGAGAGGTTATAGACGAAAGTAGTCTTAGTTGTATCGACAAAACCGATTCAAAATAGGTCTGCTAGCAAGAACAATTCGGCATATCGGTATATTTTTCTATACGGAGCAATATTTTAGATCGTATAATGTAAGGTCTGGAAATTTTTTAACTTCGACCCAATTAGAAACCTCGGCATACTGGCTTTGGAAGGCATTAGAACAATACTTATGGAAGCAGAAGAAAAAGAAAAAGACAAGAACACTCCTCAATCTCAGCTAAAATTGCTGATCGCTAAGGGAAAAGAACAAGGATATTTGACCTACCACGAGGTTAACGATCACCTCCCCAGCGACATAGTAGATCCCGAGCAAATCGAAGATATTGTCAACATGATTAACGACATGGGGATTACTGTGCATGAAATGGCACCGGATACTGATGACATTATCATTAATGGCGCCGGTGTTGATGATGATGCAGCAGAAGAAGCGGCAGCTGCATTGGCATCCGTTGATAACGAATTCGGCAGGACAACTGATCCTGTGCGGATGTATATGAGAGAGATGGGAACAGTAGACCTTCTGACTCGAGAAGGTGAAATAAAAATCGCTAAGAGAATTGAAAATGGGCTTAAGCAATCCCTTTATGCTATTGCTGAATTTCCAGAAGTACTACAGAAGTTTTTATTTTTCTACGGAAAGTACAAAAATGAAGAGCTAAAAATCAATGACATAATGAGTGGGTTCATGGACTATGATGCACCAATTCAATCTCTCACTAAGCCTACAGACGATGCTGACGATGATGATGATGATGATGAAGTCAAAAATGCATTGGACCTCCAAGATGTAGACGACAGAATTAAAGCTCTCGAAAAACTCATTAAAAAAGCAAATACTTCTTTTAAAAAACATGGCAGAGCACATTCAACAAGCGCTGCACTTAGAGCGGAAATGCAACAAAAATTTGTTGAGTTCAAATTAAATCCCAAACTGACTGAAAAACTTGGTGACGAAGTTCGCAAGATAATTCGTGATGTAAGAAAATCAAAACTCATCATTTTTAACATCTGCGTAAAGAAAGCAAAGATGTCCAAAAAAGATTTTCTCGCCACATCTAAAGGAAACGATACTGATCTGAAATGGGTGACTAAACTAGCCGCACAACGGAAACCCTATGCAGCAACGATCAAAGCAAACATCGATATTATTGCTGCAGAACAAGAAAAGCTTGCCATTATTGAACAAGTTAATGCGCTAGAAATATTAGAAATCGAAGCGCTGAATCGTCTCATGTCGACCGGTGAAGCAAAAGCAAGACGCGCAAAAAAAGAAATGGTCGAGGCGAATCTCCGGCTCGTTATTTCTATAGCAAAGAAATATACGAATCGAGGCCTTCTATTTTTAGATCTCATTCAAGAAGGTAACATCGGCTTAATGAAAGCAGTAGACAAGTTTGAATATCGTAGAGGGTATAAATTCTCAACCTATGCAACTTGGTGGATCAGACAAGCGATCACGAGATCTATAGCTGACCAGGCGAGAACTATAAGAATTCCTGTGCACATGATTGAAACGATCAATAAACTAAACCGTATTTCTCGACAAATACTTCAGGAACAGGGGAGAGAGCCGACACCGGAAGAGCTCGCCGAACGCATGGAAATGCCGGAGGAAAAAGTGCGAAAGGTCTTAAAAATTGCCAAAGAGCCAATCTCTATGGAGACGCCTATAGGCGATGATGACGATTCTCATCTGGGGGATTTCATTGAAGACCAAAATATGGATGCTCCAGATGAATCCGCAACATTTGAAGGACTGTGTCGCAGTACGAGAGATGTATTGGAGGGCCTGACTCCTCGGGAGGCCAAGGTGCTCCGGATGCGGTTTGGCATTGACATGAATACTGATCACACATTAGAAGAAGTTGGTAAGCAGTTTGACGTAACCAGGGAAAGGATAAGGCAAATAGAAGCAAAGGCATTACGCAAACTTAGACATCCGTCAAGGTCTGAAAAGCTTCGAACGTTTTTGGACCAGTAATATTGCAAACGAGATGAGTCGCAGACTCAACAGAATATTTTTATGTCGCGGTTCGGCGCGAACCAGCGTCTAGCCATATTCCCATCCCTCACGCAGCCTAAAACGTCTAAGACTAAAAGCTCACCAAGCCTAAAAAAGACGTAAAATTAGCATGCTGTGAACTGGAAACTTAGCAAGGTAAATTATGATATTAATTTGGGGTGCTTTTTTGGGGCTTATTTCAGTCGCGTTTGGCGCGTATGCTGAACACGGATTGCGTGGAGTAGTAACAGAAGAGAATTTTCGCTTCCTCATGACGGCTGTGCGCTACAACCAAGTACATTCAGTGGTAGTTACTGTTATAGGGCTGACGTTAGTATGGGAAAGAACACCAATAGATATCCCAGCATTGCGATGGAGTGCCATATTGTTCGTCATTGGTACCATGTTATTTAGTTTCAGTATCTATCTCGCCGTAACCTTCGATATTCCCAACCTTCTTAATGTGACACCAGTCGGCGGTGTCACGATCATGTTAGCGTGGTTACTACTGTTGCTAGCAGGAATTTTGGCTAGAAAAAACCTATGATCTTTTCATTTATAAGTCTCAGTAACAGTAAAAAATAACCGGCATTTTAGTTGAAAAATGGAACACCAGAATAGCTGTAGTTCTTTCACGTCAAATATGTCGACATAAATAATGTAAAAATTGAATAGCGCTAATTAGGGTAGACGCTACATGAAAAATAAGTATCCTGATTATTGTAATAATTCTTATTGGCGCAATCTCTATAAGATCAATAATAAGTAATGTAGAAACACCTGGCTATGAAGTGATGCAATCTCAGGATAAGATTGAGATCAGACAGTTTAAGCCTATGTTCATCGCGGAAGTAAGAAATTCATAAATACATTAGTGGATATAGTCTTCCGCCCCTTCGAAATCTAGATTTGTTTACTACCTGATAGGCAGTGTCTATAATGTGTCCAAGTTAAGTATCTGCATACTATATGTATACTTAATTCGAGAAAACCACAGTATTAGTAGTTATATTAGAACAACTTTAATAAATTATTTAATATAGTTAAATACTTTGGGCCTGTAGCTCAGTTGGTTAGAGCAGGGGACTCATAATCCCTTGGTCGTAGGTTCGAGTCCTACCGGGCCCACCATCTTTATTCTAATCAATAACTTAGAAACTCTACCAACGGGTTTCGTCCACTGCTAATAATCCTCTTTGATTATGTATTTAACTCTTGTCAGAAGATATACTCACCTTATTTCGCTGGGCTGGTAGATCCTTTGTAAGATTTGGAGTCTATTTTTAAAAAACCACGTGTCACATTGGCGAAGAGAGTGATGCGAACCCTAGTATCTCAGCCAAATTTTGAGGTTAAAAAAATATGTTATATGAACCAT
>Ga0233433_10002327_pt1 | contig 16837 bp, 16 predicted proteins | sample SI_122_August201_5_FD_179868 | JGI IMG/M metagenome (GOLD analysis project Ga0233433, IMG submission 179868) | Seawater microbial communities from Saanich Inlet, British Columbia, Canada - SI_122_August2016_100_MG | ecosystem: Environmental > Aquatic > Marine > Inlet | place: Canada: British...
TTTATTTCAACATTTCCTTGCACTACATCTTCTATTATCCCATTCCCTTCAAAAGGTATCTTTATTCTAATTACGTAATCTTTTTCAAGATTTTGAACTTCTGTATTTTTTTCACAAGAAATACATATTTTTTTGGAAGTGATTTCACCTGAATTTATTTTTTTTCTTCTTTCGTTAAGTTTGTTTTCACTACATATGCATTTATATGCTTTGTTATCAGTTAAAAGTTTATTAGCTATTTCAAGATGTCTATTGATATTTTGAGATTGAATTTGTGGCTCATTATCCCAATCTATTCCTAGCCATTTTAGACCACTAAGAATATTATTTTTAAATTCTACTGTTGATCTTTCTTTATCTGTATCTTCAATACGTAAATATAGTTTTGAATTGATATTTTGGGATTTGCTTATAAAATTAATTAGGGCTGTTCTAGCGCTTCCAATGTGAAGATTGCCTGTAGGAGAGGGGGCAAATCTAGCAATCATTTCAGTCATTTGTAAGATGACTATTAATTATATTTTCTTATAATGCCAGATAAAGTACCTTGAATTTGCACATCTCCAATATCATGTTCTTTGATATCATATGCTTTATTTGCAGGTATTAGATAAATTTTTTGATTAGTCATTTTGATTTTTTTAAGAGTAATTTCATTATCTAAAGTTAACACTGCAGCTATTTTGCCATTTTCAGCAGAGGTAGTTTTTTTTATAATAGCTATATCTCCATCAAAAATACCTTCATCAATCATTGATAATCCTCTAACTTTTAAGCCAAAATATGTAGAGTGCTTTGTGACAAGTGATTTAGGTACTGAAATCATTGAGTCCGATGAACTTATAGCTTCAATTGCTTCACCGGCAGCTATTGAGCCAACCAGAGGTATGTTTAAGAAGTTTTCTTCGGAATTAGTAATACTAGGATTAATATTTGGAAGTTCTTTAGTTATTTCCATTGCTCTTGCTTTGTGCTTTAAACGTTTGATATAGCCTCTTTGCTCTAAACTTGTAATTAATCTGTGAATTCCTGATTTAGATTTTAAATTAACGGCATTTTTCATTTCCTCAAAAGAAGGAGAAATGTCGTTTGAAGATATATAATCACTTAGATAAACAAATAGCTCTTTTTGTTTTTTAGTTAACATATGTTCTATATATGTTCTCTTTTGGAAAATTACAACAATTATCTTAAATAGATTTAAATCTTAAAAAATCCTGATTTACCGCCTTTTTTTGAAATTAGCTTTATATTAGCTATCTTAATAGATTTATTTAAGTATTTGCACATATCATAAATTGTCAAACAGCTTATACTAACGGCAGTTAAAGCTTCCATCTCAACACCAGTTTTTGAGCTAGTTTTAACTATTGCCCTAACCTTGATTGAGTTTTTTTTTATGTTTTTAATTATTTCTATAGTAACTGCGTCTATTGGAATATTATGACACAGAGGCATTAATTTAGATGTTTCTTTCGCCCCCATGATTCCAGCTATTATTGCTATATTTTTGATACTTCCTTTTTTTGATTTTAAACTCTCAATTTTTTTAAAACTATTTTTGTCAAATATTACCTCTCCTTCAGCTTCGGCTATTCTTTGAGTAATATTTTTACCTCCTACATCAACCATAATAGGGCTGTTTTTTTTATCTAAGTGACTAACCATGATTTAATAATTTTTTTATAAAAGTTGAATAATCATTTGATCTTAAAATTGACTCACCAATAAGAAAGTTAAAAATACCAAGGTCATTATACATTTTTATATCAGCTGATGATTTAATTCCACTTTCTGCAATTACAGTATAATCTTTACTAATACTTCTAAATAAGTCAGCAGAATTATTAATATCAGTTTTAAGATTTTTTAAATTTCTATTGTTTATACCTAGAATAGGATAATTTAGCTTTAAAGCTCTTTTTATTTCACTTTCATCATGTGTCTCAATAATACAATCTAAATTTAGATCATTAGCAATTTCTAAGAATTTATTTAATTGATTATCATTTAATATTGAAACAATTAACAAAACTACATCAGCTTGGTAAACTTTACTCTCATAAAGTTGATATTCATCAATTATAAAATCTTTTCTTAAAATTGGTATATTTGTATTTTGTTTTATAAAAGATAAATGATCTATCTCTCCTTTAAAATAATTTTTTTCAGTTAAAATCGAAATAGCTTTAACTCCAGCTCGTTCATATATTTTAGCAATCTCTATAGGCTCATAACTATTAATAATTTCTCCTGCACTTGGACTCGATTTTTTTATTTCACCAATAATAAAATTTTTCTTCTCAATACTTGAATTTACAATGTTACTTTGAAAGTCTCTTTTTATAATTTTGTCAGATAAAAGTTTCTTAAGAGAGTTTAATGAACATTTATTTTTTAATATTTCTATTTCTAATTTTTTATCTTCGCAAATTTTTTTTAAAATATTATTCATTAGTTATACTTGATATAAAATTCTTTGTTTTGCCTTCAGTAATTGATTTTTGAGCAATTAACGCTCCTTCTTTTATGCTGCTGGCTTTACCAGATAGATAGACTGCTGCACCTGCATTAATCTCAACAATTTTTTGAAATTGATCATATTTTCCATTAATCATTTTCATAAAACATTCAGCATTATATTTAGGGTCACCACCTTTTATATCTTCAAGAGAAATATAATCATAACCAATATCACGTGGATCAAAATTATAATTTTGTATGTGTTTATCTTTTAACTCACAGATATAAGTATTTTGACTAAGAGTAATTTCATCTAATCCATCAAATCCATGAACAATCATTACTTTATTTGATCCTAATTCATTTAAAACTTCACAATGAGTATTAATCCATTTTTTGTCATAAACACCTAAGAGTTGATTTTTTGCGTTAGCAGGATTTGTTAATGGACCTAAGAGATTAAAAATTGTTCTTGTTCCTAAAGTTTTTCTTACACTAATTACATGCTTCATTGCTGAATGATGATATTGAGCAAACATGAAACAAAAATTATTATTTTTTAATTGCTCTTCTAATTTTTTTGGATCATCAGAAAATTTATACCCAATGTTCTCAAGCATATCTGCAGATCCTGATTTTGAGCTAACCGATTTATTCCCATGTTTTGCAATTGTTACACCACAACTTGCTGCAACCAAAGAAGCAGCAGTAGATATATTTAAGGTGTCAGACATATCACCGCCAGTACCGCAAGTATCAACGATATTAGCTGAGGAAGAAATTTTTAAGGATTTAGATCTCATAATTTTAGTTGCGCCTAGTATTTCATCTTTAGTTTCCCCTTTTATCTTTAATGAAATTAAAATAGCCGATGTATCTATTTCATTTAATTTTCCATTCATAATTTCTTTAAAAAGAAAAAATGACTCTTCAGCAGTTAAATTATTTTGAGAAAATAATTTATTTTTTATATTGTTAATTTCCATATTTTATTAAAGTTAAAAAATTTTTTAATAAATCTTTTCCAATTTCAGTTCCTATACTTTCAGGATGAAACTGAAAACCATAAATAGGTAGCTGTGAATGAGCTATTCCCATAATTATTTTATTATTTGTTTCTGCTGTTATAATAAAATCTTTTGATAATGTATCTCTATCTATAATCAAGGAATGATATCTTGTTGCTAAAAAATTATTTTCAATATTTTTAAATATTTCATGATTAAAGTGTTTCATGAAATCAATTTTACCATGCATAATTTCATCACATTTTATTATTTTTCCTCCAAATGCCTGACCAATAGATTGATGACCCAAACAAATACCTAAAATTGGAAATGTGTTTTTAAAGTTTTCAATTATTTTTAGACAGATACCTGCTTCATTTGGTGTGCACGGACCTGGAGATAATACAATTGCCTTAGGGTTGATTTCTTTAATCTCTTTGATCGTTATTCTGTCGTTCCTGTATATTTCTACCTCTGCCCCTATTTCATTGAGATAATGCTTTACATTATAAGTAAAGCTATCATAATTATCGATTAAGAGTATCATTAATTATACTTATAAGAATCTTTAGCAGCAGCCATTAAAGCTCCTGCCTTATTAATTGTTTCCTGGTATTCGTCTTCAGGATTAGAATCATAAACTACACCTCCACCAGCTTGGATATATAGTTTATTATTTTTAACTAAGCCACTTCTTAAGCTTATACATGTATCCATATCTCCATTTGAGTCGAAATAGCCCATACATCCACCATAGAAGCTTCTGTTCAAATTCTCAAGTTCTTCAATAATTTCCATCGCACGAATTTTTGGAGCACCCGAAACTGTTCCTGCTGGAAAGCCTGCTTTTAAAGCATCTACAGCATTATATTTTTTATCAATTTCTCCTTCAACATTTGAAACAATATGCATTACGTGAGAATAATATTCGATAATCATTTTTTCAGTAACTTTAACTGATTTATTTTTAGCAACTCTTCCAACATCATTTCTACCTAAATCTAAAAGCATTAAGTGTTCAGCAAGCTCTTTTTTATCTGCAAGTAGATCTTTTGATAGCTCTAAATCTTCATTTGTATTTTCCCCCCTTTTACGTGTGCCAGCTATGGGTCTTATGGTTACTTTACCATTTCTTAATTGAACAAGTAACTCTGGGCTTGATGCAACGAGACCAATGTCATTAAAATTTAAATTTACTAAATATGGAGACGGATTTAATCTTCTAAGTGATCTATATAAACTTGTTGCTTCTAGATCATATTTTGTTTCAAAACGTTGAGAAGTAACAACTTGAAAAATGTCACCTTTACAAATGTATTCTTTTGCTTTTGCAATTATTGAAAAATATTCTTCTTTGGAGCAGTTTGATTTAAAGTTTAGGTCAGACTCTATTTGTTTAGTTTTTACTTGTATAAGGCTTTCTTTAAGTTGACTTACCTTCGTATCCAATAGTTCTTGAGTCTGATCATAAATATTCTCAAAATTTTTATCTTCACTTGGATAAACAGCTGTCATGACTGATATATTATCTTTAATATTATCAAATACAGTTACGATTTTAGGTCTTATTAAAATTGATTCAGGAATATTAATAGTGTCTTTATTTTCTAAATTAATTTTTTCCATATATTTTATCATCGGATAACCTAAGTAACCAACTAGAATAGGATAGGGGGTATCTATGTTGCCTTTATCAAATTTTGAAATTTCTATTAAATCTTTAAGAGACTGAATTGGCTCTTCAGATACTTTATATTTATAATTTTTATCATAGTATTTTATTGATGCGATATTTTTACTTACTTTCCAGACAATATCTGGGTCGCAACCTAGCAGCGAATACCTTCCTCTTTGACTTCCTCCTTCAACTGATTCTAATAAAAAAGAATATTTTTGATTTTTTTTTAATTTAAGTAAGCAAGAAATTGGTGTCTCAACATCTGCATTTAAATTTTTTATGAGAATTTGAGGTTCTTTTTTTTTAAGCCCTTCAATAAATTTTTTTTTTATTTCCAACATTAATACTGGCTAATTAAAGCCTGAATTAGATTGTCATTAGTTGATATATTTTTATTTTTAATTATTTCAGCTCCAAAATTACTTCTTAATTCAGATGTCATTAAAATGTTTTTATTTTCTTCAACAATTTCTGGAAAGAAAATTTTATTTATATCACTTATATAAATCTCATCACCTGCAATTGTGATAGATATTTGTTTTATTTTATTTGAAAAAACATTATTTTTTAAAGATAAAGGATAATCTATATTATCTATTTTAATATCAATATTGTTTATATTAACATCAGTAAATTCTGCAATACCACTAATTAACTTTGTGGTATTAGATATTTCATCAACTTTGTTTTCTAAACTTTTAATTTTTAGAGATTTGATCCAATCACTTGAGACGGCATCAAAAACTTCTTGAAGATCAAAAGGCTTTTCATTTACAATTTGTTCAACATTAATAATTACCGCTCTTTCATTGTCAATATCGATAACATCACTAACAAAATCTTTATTAATAGAAAAACCACTAGAAATAACTTCACTTTGAATTAAATCCTTTTCAAGGTTATTATTTAATTTTTCTACTCTTTTAATTATTGAAACATTAAGCGCGTTATCAATAGCAATTTCATTTAGTGATAATCCATCAAGAATTTGTTGGCTAATTTTATTTTTTAAATCTAAAATATAGCTACCAACCTCAACATCTAGTAATGTATTGGATATTTCTTTTCTTACCTGCTCAATTGTTTTTTGAGTCTCTGGGTATACATTGTTAACTATAACTATATGTTTTGCAAGTGGGGTTTCAACAATTTCAGAAATTTGATTTTTTGGTAAACTAAAGATTACATCTGCTAAATCTTTTAATACATCATTATCTGAAACTTTTGAGAAATTATTAAATACGATATTATTTTTTTTTGCAAATTTAATTATCTCATCGTAGTTAAACGAGCTTATATTACTTTTAAATCCAGATGCCTCATCTATATTTTTAAAATTGAATTGAATAAAATCTCTTTTTTCAGTCTCTAAATATAAATTTTTATTATTACTATAATAATTTTCAATTTGACTATCAGAGGGTGTAAATTGATTAGTATAATCGTTTTTATTAATCAATATATATGATATGTCTCTCTTTTCTGGATTAATATATAAGTTAATATTTTGATTAAAGAAATCTACAATCTCATTATTATTAATAGAGATATCTAAGTCATTTAAATTAGGTAAATCAAAATCATTTATATTAAAATTAATTAAATCAATATTTCTGATATGATTGTCATGTTTATCTAAGGTATTGTTTATTTTATTAGGATAATTTATCTGAAAGAATAATTTGTCAAAAACCCTAGCCCTTACCTCATAATCAATTATTTTAACCAAATCATCTATTTTTAAATTTTGTTTAGAGAGAAATGAATTTAAGGCCTGTTCATTAATTTTATTATTTTTTTTGTAAAGGTTGGGAAATCTTTTTTTAGTTTCAAATGCAACAACAGTCTCATCAACTATAAATTTATTTGAATCAAATTCATTTTCAAAAACAGCATTATTAACAAGACCACCAAGTGCCATTGAATGTATTTGAAATGTTTGAATTTCTTCAGGAGTTAGAGGTCTACCAAACATTTGACTGTATTGATTAACATTCATTTGCATAACTCTTAGAAACTTTGAAGTAGAGATTGGTGTGCCTGACACTTTGGCTACAACATTATCGGAATCAAACAATCCAGAATATCTTTCTCCACCTCTCATTAAAAATAAACTTATTCCAAATAGTATGGCTAATATAAGAGAGATTTTTGATTTTCCTAAGGTTCTAAACATAAATATAGTTGCTTCTATAATAATAGTTTCTATAAGGGAAATAATTATGATCAATTTAGATAGTTTTTCATCATTTTTTGTAGCAAATTGGAAATTAAATGGAGATTTTAACTTTATCGATCAATATTTTGATGGTCTTAAGTTATTAGATGATAAATCAAGATGCATAGTAATATGCCCAACTTCAATACATTTAGATAAAGTTAGTCAAAAAAAAAATAACTATTATGTAGGTGCCCAAAATGTTTCTCAGTACAGTGAAGGTGCTTTTACAGGTGAGGTGTCGTGTAAATCACTCACTGAGTTAAAAATTGATTTTTGTATTGTGGGTCATTCTGAAAGAAGACTAATTTATTATGAAAATAATGCTGATGTTTATTCAAAATCAATTCAATTAATAAACAACTATATAGTGCCAATAATTTGTGTTGGTGAAACTCTAGAAGAAAAAGAAAATGGTCAAACAAATGAAGTTTTGACTAAACAATTAAATGAAGGAGTTCCCAATTCTTCGAATGCAAATAACACTATTATTGCTTATGAACCTGTATGGGCTATAGGAACTGGCTTAACGCCATCAATTGAAGAAATTAATACAACTCATGAATTTATCAAAAAACACAATACAAGATTTAATGATTATAAAGTTCTATATGGAGGATCAGTGAAGGCAAATAACGCTAATGACATTGTATCATTAACTTGCGTAGATGGAGCATTAGTTGGTGGTGCTTCACTAAAATATGAAGAATTCTCTAAGATTATCATAGATTAATATCTTGATTTATATAACTTAATACATATAAGGTTTTCATGTTAACGTTAATCATTATCCAGTTGATTTTAGCAATTTTACTTGTAATTTTAGTATTACTTCAAGGAAGTGACAATGAAGGATTGGGTCTTGGTGGTAATAGTAGTGGTCTCGGGGGGATGATGTCTGCTAGAGGATCAGCCAGTCTATTATCTAGGCTTACTGCCATAACAGCAACCTTTTTTATGGTTATGAGTATTATTTTAACTGTAGTAGCTTCTGTTGGATCTGAAAGAAATGTTTTGGAATCTCTTCCTTCTATTAATTCTGAGGCCGAAACTTCAAAAGAGCCTGTTATTCCTGAAAACAATTAATATTATTATCTTGATCTAAAAATCCATTTCTGTATCAGGGTTATCCGTAATGCATTATGTATTTATTACGGGCGGAGTAGCCTCATCACTTGGAAAAGGTATCGCTTCAGCGGCTGTTGCCTCTCTTTTACAACAAAGAAATTTTAAAGTAAGAATTAGAAAATTAGATCCATATCTTAATGTAGACCCTGGAACTATGAGCCCATATCAGCATGGTGAAGTGTTTGTAACTGATGATGGGGCAGAAACGGATCTTGATCTTGGACATTACGAGAGATTTACAAATAGATCTGCAAAAAAAACTGATAGCACATCTTCAGGCAGAATTTATTCGAATGTTTTAAAAAAAGAGCGAAAGGGAGATTATTTAGGTGCTACAATTCAAGTTATACCTCATGTAACAGATGAAATAAAACTTTTCATTAATAGTTATTTTGAAGATGAAGATATTGTAATCTATGAAATAGGAGGAACTGTCGGTGATATTGAATCACTTCCTTTTCTAGAAGCTATAAGACAAATAAGGAATGATAAAAATATTTCATCAGCATTAATACATATGACATATGTTCCATATTTGAGTTCAGCTGGTGAATTAAAAACCAAACCCACTCAACATTCAGTCAAAGAATTATTAAACTCTGGTATTCAGCCAGATATAATAATGTGCAGATGTGAAAAAGAAATTGATGAAGACTCTTTAGAAAAAATTTCTCTTTTCTGTAATGTAAAAAAAGATTCTGTAATTCCAGCTTTAAACGCAAGCTCTATTTATGAAGTACCTTCTATTTATTCCAAAGAGGGACTCGATAGAGTTTTGTTAGAGCATTTAGGTTATGATACGTCTAAATACCCAATTAATTTTGAAGATTGGAAGAGGTTAACAGATAAAATTAATAATTTACAAAATACAGTGCGTATTGGAATTGTTGGCAAATATACCAATCTAAAAGATAGTTACAAATCTTTGATTGAGGCATTGACACATGGTGGCATAGAAAACGATGTTAAAGTAGAAATAAAATGGATAAATGCTGAAAAAATTGAAACTAAGCAATTAATCTTAGAATTGCAGGGTGTAGATGGAGTTTTGATTCCAGGAGGATTTGGTTATCGAGGCATAGAGGGAAAAATAAAAGCAATAAAATTTGCTAGAGAGAATAATATACCTTTTTTTGGAATCTGCTTAGGTATGCAGTTAAGTGTTATAGAAATATCTAGAAATGTTTTAGGATTTACAGATTCAAATTCTACAGAATTTAAAACTTCCAAAAATCCTGTTATTAGCCTCATGACTGAATGGAATAATGATAAAAAAATTGAAAAAAGACATATGAGTAGTGACAAAGGCGGAACTATGAGACTCGGTTCTTATAAGGCTAAATTAAAACCTGAAAGCAAAGTTAGTAAAATTTACAACAAAGCTGAGATTTATGAGAGGCATAGACATAGATATGAAGTAGATTTATCACTAACCAACGGTTTTGAAGAGAAGGGGTTTATTTTTTCAGGAATGTCGCCAGATAATATTCTTCCTGAAGTTGTAGAAAGTGTTAATCATAAGTGGTTTATCGGTGTTCAGTATCATCCTGAATTAAAATCTAGACCTTTAGCTCCTCATCCTTTATTTTCGTCATTTATAAAACATTGTATGAAATGATTAATATCAAATTAGCAAACTTTGAAATATCAAATAATAATCAATTTATTTTAATAGCAGGACCATGCGTAATTGAAAGTGAAAAACATTCATTAATGATGGCGGAAAAAATTGTTAAAATTTGTCAAAAACAAAATATTAATTTTGTATTTAAATCAAGCTTTGATAAAGCAAATAGATCTAGTATTAATAGCAGTAGGGGTATTTCTATCTATGAAGCTGAAATTATTTTTAATAAAATTAAATCTACATTTGGATGTCCAATCGTAACAGATGTACATAATGAGCAGCAGTGTGAGTTTTTTTCTAAATCTGAATCTGTTGATATACTGCAAATACCAGCATTTCTATGTAGACAAACAGATTTATTAATTTCTGCAGGTAAGACAAATAAGATTGTTAATGTAAAAAAAGGTCAATTTTTATCTCCTTATGAAATTGTTAATATTTATAAAAAAATTGAAAGTACTGGAAATACTAAAATTATGATTACTGAAAGAGGAACTTCTTTTGGTTATAATAATTTAGTTAATGATTTTAAGGCCTTAGATATTATGAAGAAACATTTATACCCAGTAATATTTGATGCTACTCATTCTGTTCAAGAACCTGGAGGGTTAGGTGAAAAAAGCGGTGGAAATAAAGAATTTGTAGCTTCTCTCTCAATAGCAGCTGCTTCTATAGGTGTGGCAGGTATTTTTATTGAAACGCATGACAATCCTGAAAACGCACCTAGTGATGGACCAAATATGCTTAATATAGATAATTTAGAAAATTTAATTTCAAGACTTATTGATTTTGATGCGATTTCAAAAAAATAAATCTTATTTGATTACAAATTTTTTTTAAGAAAGGTAGAAATGGAAAAGATTAAAAATATTTTTGCAAGAGAAATTTTAGACAGCAGAGGAAATCCTACAGTTGAATGTGATGTAGAGCTATTTGATGGTTCTTTAGGAAGAGCTTCTGTTCCTAGTGGTGCGTCCACTGGTATACATGAGGCTTTAGAATTAAGAGATGGAGATAAAGGAAGATATCATGGGAAAGGTGTTAAAAAAGCTATTCAAAATATTAATACATTAGTTAAAAATAATGTAATAAATAGAGAGTTTGAGGACTATAGATCTTTTGATGAGAATTTGTTAGCCTTAGATGCAACAGAAAATAAATCTAATATTGGAGCAAATGCTACTCTTGCTGCGAGTTTAGGTTTTGCTAAAAGCTTGGCTAACCATTCTTCTAAAAATTTTTTTTCTTACATTAATGAAACTCAAGATTTTTTATTACCTGTCCCAATGATGAATATTATAAATGGTGGTTCACATGCAGATAATGACGTGGATATTCAGGAATTTATGATCGCTCCTGTAGGGGCCCCAACATTTTCAGAAGCTCTAAGATATGGTTGTGAAATATTTCATTCTTTAAAGTCTATTTTAAAGTCAAAAGACCTTAATACTAATGTGGGTGACGAAGGGGGATTTGCTCCTAATGTTAGTAGTTCAGCAGAAGTGATTGAGATTATATTAAGCGCTGTAGAAAAAGTGGGTTTAAAGATTAATAATGATATTCTTTTATCGTTAGATGTAGCGTCAACTGAGTTTTATCAGAATAATAGATATGAATTAAAAGGAGAGGGCAAAAGTTTATCCTCTGATGAAATGGTCGATTATTTAGAAAACTTATCTAATAATTACCCTATATACTCCATTGAAGATGGAATGTCAGAAGATGATTGGGAAGGGTGGATTCATTTAACTAAAAAAATTGGCTCAAAAATTCAATTAGTTGGAGATGATCTTTTTGTCACAAATATTAAAAGATTAAAAACTGGTATTGAAAAAAAGGCAGCCAATGCAATTCTTATAAAATTAAATCAAATTGGTACATTGTCTGAAACTATTGATGCCATAAACCTTGGAAAAAAACATAATTATTCATCAATTATATCTCATAGATCAGGTGAAACTGAAGATACGACTATAGCTGATTTATCAGTTGCTGTGTCAGCAGGTCAAATTAAAACAGGCTCTCTTTCTCGAACAGATAGAACCGCAAAGTATAATCAGCTCTTAAGAATAGAAGAGATTATTGGGTCAAATGCTAAATTTGCTGGCAGATCTATTCTAAAATATTGACAGAGACGATCAGTTTCTGGTTAGTTAATAATTATAATGAATAAATCTGTAATTTTACAAAATAAAATAATTTTATTTTTTTCTTTTGTAATTACATTTTTTATTTTTATTTATTTGGTCTATTTTTTGGTTTACGGTCAAAGAGGTTTGCTTCAGTATTTTTATTTATCAAAGCAAAACGATTTGCATAAATATACATTGGCAAACCTTAAAACCGAGAATGAGTATTACTCTGACCGAATAAAAAGATTACAACCTAACACAGTTGATTTAGATTTTTTAGATGAGCAGATTAGAAAAAAGCTTGGTTTTGTTGATAAAAGTGAAATGGTTATTATATTAAATAATTAAATAATTGACAAAACTTTACAATTTAATATTAAAAAATTTACAAAAATTTACAAATGAAAAAATTATCTAAAAGTGATCATTTAAAAATTTATTCTAATATGGTCAAAATAAGAAGATTTGAGGAGAGATCCTCTCAGCTTTATGGGATGGGTCATATTGGTGGTTTCTGCCATTTATATATAGGTCAAGAAGCTGTTGTAGTCGGTGTTTTGATGACTATTAAAAAAAATGATTCTGTTGTAACAACTTATAGAGATCATGGTCATATGATAGCAAGAGGCTTAGATGTAAAAAGAATTATGTCAGAATTAACAGGAAGGGCGAATGGATATTCTGCTGGTAAAGGTGGGTCAATGCACATGTTTTCTAAAGAAAATAATTTTTATGGCGGTCATGGTATTGTTGGTGCACAGGTTCCAATCGGTACAGGAATAGCTTTTACGCATAAATATAATAGTGATAAAAATATATGTCGTACATATATTGGTGATGGTGCTATGAATAATGGCCAGGTTTTTGAAGCTTTTAATTTAGCCGCCCTGTGGAAACTTCCATCTCTTTACATAATTGAGAATAATAAATATGGTATGGGCACATCAGTAGACAGAGCTGCAGCTGGTTCTGATTTATATAAAAGAGGTGAAACTTTTGGAATTAAGGGCGAGATTGTTGATGGAATGAATGTTTATTCAGTAATTAAAGCAGCTGATAAAGCAGGAGAATATGTTAGATCTGGCAAAGGTCCATATATTCTTGAAGTTCAAACTTATCGTTACAGAGGTCACTCAATGTCTGATCCTGCAAAATATAGAACTAAAGCTGAATTAGAAGAATATAAAAACTCAGATCCAATAGACGTTGTAAAAAATGAAATAATAAAAAAGAAAATAGCATCAAACAAAGAATTAGAAAAAATTGGAAAAGAAATCATTGAAGAAGTTAAATCAGCAGCCGATTTTGCTTTGGAAAGTAATTTTCCTGAAAATAAAGAATTATATACGGATGTTTATCTTTAATGACTATTGAAATCTTAATGCCAGCATTGTCTCCCACCATGACAGAGGGAAATCTAACCAAGTGGTTGGTAAGCGAAGGACAAGAGGTAAAAGCTGGAGATATAATAGCAGAAATAGAAACTGATAAAGCTACTATGGAAGTAGAAGCTGTTGATGAAGGTTTTGTTGAAAAATTATTATTCAAAGAGGGTGATGTTAATATACCTGTCAATAAGCCAATCGCCTTAATTTCAGGAGAACAAAAAACAAAGTCAAAAAAAATAAAAGAGGAAATAGAGCCTGGTGAAAAACAAGAAATTAAAGAATTAAATCACAGTCAAAATCAACAAGTAAAAGAAGATGTTATTATTAATAATGAATATATCTCTATGAGAGAAGCAATTAGGGATACTATTGCTGAAGAAATGCGAAAAGATAAAAAAGTATTCATTCTGGGTGAAGAGGTTGCTGAATATCAAGGGGCATACAAGGTTACTCAAGGCTTGCTTGAAGAGTTTGGTGAAAAAAGAGTAATTGATACACCTATTTCAGAGCAAGGCTTTACAGGTCTTGCAGTAGGAGCTGCATTTAAAGGATTAACTCCTATCGTCGAGTTTATGACTTTTAATTTTTCAATGCAAGCAATAGATCAGATTATTAATTCTGCAGCAAAAACATTATACATGTCTGGTGGTCAAATTAATTGCCCGATTGTTTTTCGAGGACCTAATGGAGCAGCATCTCAAGTTGCAGCTCAACATAGCCAAGACTTTTCTTCATGGTATTCCCATATTCCTGGCCTTAAAGTTCTTGCTCCATCAACACCATTAAATGCCAAGGGATTATTACGTGCTGCAATTAGAGATCCAAATCCAGTCATATTTCTAGAAAATGAAATTCTTTATGGTCTAAAAGGAGAAGTTTCCTATGATGATGATTTTACAATACCATTTGGAAAAGCAAATATTGCTAAAGTAGGCGCTGATACAACTATTGTAACTTATTCCATAATGCTACAAAAATCACTTGAGGCTGCAAAGATTTTAAAAAATGAATTAGATTTAGATGTTGAGGTAATAGATCTTCAGAGTTTAAGACCTATTGACTCAGAAACAATTATAAATTCAGTTAAAAAAACTAATCGAATTATTACAGTCGAGGAGTCCTGGCCAATATCAAGCATAGGTTCTGAGATAGTTAATATTGTCCAAAAAAATGCTTTTGATTATTTAGATGCGCCAATAATCAAGGTAAATAGTGCAGATGTACCAATGCCATATTCAAGTTCATTAGAAGAGTTATATCTTCCACAAATAGATGATATTGTAAAAGCTGTTAAAGAAGTTAACTATATTTAATAAATTATGTCATCAAAAATTTTAATGCCGGCTTTATCGCCAACCATGACTGAGGGTATTATTAACCAATGGTTAGTAAGAGTAGGGGATAACGTTAAAGCAGGTGATATCATTGCAGAAATAGAAACTGATAAAGCTACTATGGAGGTTGAAGCAGTTGACGAGGGGAAAATTACACATCTATTAGAAGATAATGCGAATAAACTAATACCTGTAAATAGTGTTATAGCAATCATTGATGGAGATGATAATGAAATAATAGAGAATAAGAATAACAAAGTTAAAAAATTCGATGAAGATAAAAAAACTTCTGCAATTGAAGAGTCTAACAAAATACTAAATACAAATGTTATTCAAAATAATAAACCTCAAAATTCAGATGATAGATTAAGAGCATCACCTTTTGTAAAAAAAATCGCAAAAGAAAATAATTTAGATTTAAGTAAGTTTAATGGAACAGGGCCAGAAGGTAGAATTATTAAAAGAGATATTGATTCTAATAATGTTATTAATACAGATTCAAATAATAAAATTGATGGAGAAGCATCTATACCTAGCACTATGAGAAGAGTGATCGCTAAACGAACACTTGAAGCAAAGCAACAAATTCCACATTTTTATCTAACTGTCGAATCTAATGTTGACAAACTTATTAATTTAAGAAAAAAAATTAATGAAAACAACTCAGTAAAAGTATCATTTAATGACCTAATTGTAAAGGCGATTGGTCTGGCGATGAAAAAAAACCCCAATACAAATGTTTATTGGCAAGATGATAAAATTTATCATTTAAATGATATTGATGTATCAGTTGCTGTAGCCATAGATGAAGGTCTAATTACACCTATTATTAAAAAAGCTGACACTAAAGGCATTAACACTATATCTAATGAAATTAAATATTTGGCTAAATTAGCAAAAAATAACTCTTTAACACCTGAGCAATATACTGGTGGGTCCATAACTGTATCTAATCTAGGCATGTTTGGTATCAGTGAATTTGCAGCAATCATTAGTCCTCCACAAGCGTCTATTTTAGCTGTTGGTAGAATTATTAAAAAACCAATTGTTGTCGAGGATGAGGTTGTTGTGGGAAATGCTCTTAAATCAACACTTTCCGCAGATCATCGAGTGCTAGATGGAGCTGTTGCTGGTAAGTTGTTAAAAGATTTTAATGATATTATTGAAGATCCATTTGAAATCTGGATGAAAAGCAATGATATGGAAGTTATTTAATAAATGAGTGAAGTTAGGCATCCTGAGAAAATTAATAGAGTTATAAACTCTATACCAAAAAAACCATCTTGGATCAGAGTAAAGGCACCAACATCCAAATTTTTTAAATCAACAAATAAAATCTTAAAAGACAAAAAGATAGTTACTGTTTGTGAAGAGGCTTCTTGCCCAAATATTTCAGAATGTTGGCAAAAAAAACATGCTACTTTCATGATACTTGGCGATATTTGCACAAGAGCATGTTCTTTTTGTAATATTAAAACAGGTAAGCCTGGCTTTGTTGATATTGATGAGCCTTTAAAAATAGCTGAAGCAGTTGCTGAGTTAGACCTTGAGCATGTAGTAGTTACAAGTGTTGATAGAGATGATTTAATTGATGGAGGGGCAGAGCACTTTACTAAAGTTATAAATTCTATTAGAAAATTAAATTCAGGTTGCTCAGTTGAAGTTTTAACTCCTGATTTTAATAAAAAACCAGAAGCTTTAAATATTCTTTCAAGTGATTTGCCGGATGTTTTTAATCATAACCTTGAAACAGTACCTCGATTATATTTAAGTATTAGACCCGGCTCAAGGTATTTTGTTAGTTTAAAACTTCTGTCAGATATTAAGAAATTAAATCCTAATATTTTTACAAAATCTGGATT
>Ga0233433_10002338_pt1 | contig 16785 bp, 14 predicted proteins | sample SI_122_August201_5_FD_179868 | JGI IMG/M metagenome (GOLD analysis project Ga0233433, IMG submission 179868) | Seawater microbial communities from Saanich Inlet, British Columbia, Canada - SI_122_August2016_100_MG | ecosystem: Environmental > Aquatic > Marine > Inlet | place: Canada: British...
GCGCGCCCGCTTAGCGGGTCTGCTGCCAGAGTGGGCGCTGCCAAAACAAGGCAAAAAAGGGTGGTCAACAAACGACTCATGGAAATTCCTTTATTGGGCGACGGGGTCGCATTCTTATAGACAGGTGACGCGCATACTCGCATAGGGATTTGTAGGAATCTGTTGTGGCATGAGTGTGACTGATGTGTGGACGCCCGCCGCCCAGAACGGATCGGCATGACATAACGCCTCTGCCGAACGGCGATCCTTAGCCTCGACGTACCACAGCCCGCCAATGGGATTGTCAAAATCATCCCGACGAAGCGGTCCTGATGTCAGAATCTGCTTTCTGTTGGCGGCGATGAAGGCGTCGTGTGCCTCTTGATTGGCGCGGCGCAGATGAAGGCCTGCCGGGCGGTCTTCGAATCGGGCGATAAACAACATCTGTAGCTTCCCCTTACGCCGAGTTTTCAGACCCCCGGCGGCGTAGACAACGATAACGGCCAGCGTATGATGGCGGCCACAACCAATCAACAAGTGCGCTTAACTATGCGGGGGACGACATGTCAGCATCCGATCCAAATCAGCCCATCACTCAGATCGACCATACCGTTGTGCGCGGGGTCATCGGCTATACATCGAAGAAGCCCGAGCGCATGGATCAAGAACGCGGCCGTGAGTTCTACACCATCACCAAGTACGGCGATGACAGCCGCACCATCGGCGTGCATACGGAGATCGACGACCGCCCGTCCGTGATGCGCGACGCGACCTATACGGTCGATCAGAGCTGGATGCCGCAAGACTGTTTTGTCCGCCTCACCGTGGCCGACAAATTCATGGGGACCGGCTGGTTCAAAATGTACGCCGACTATACGGAGTGCGAAACCTTCACGGCCCTCGAGGGCCGAGTCTCACAGCGCATGGCGCACAAACACGGACCACTAAAGTCTTTTCAGAACCACGCCATCGCCTGCGACAGTTGGCATTTCGCCCACTACGACCTGAGCAAAGGCCCGGGTATTCAAAGTGTTGATGAATTGCTGCTGTGCTCCCCCGATCACCGAGGTGCAACCGGCCCGATGCTCTACCCATTGCGCCTCGACATGGAATACCTCGGCGATGAAAAAATAACCGTCGGCGCAGGCACCTTCGACGCCCACCACTTTCAGGTACCGACCAACAACGACCTCCCCGAAGAGCATCCGCCTTACCAAGTCTTCACCACCACAGATGGGGACTACACGTTCCTCAAGGGCGGCGTGGCAGGCTACATGCAGACTCACTACGAGTTGATGGAATTCGAGAAAACAGTCGGATAGGGCGGAGCAGAAACATGACTAAAGAGTATCACCAGCGCGATCACGTCACCCGGACCGGACGACTTCTATACACGTCGAAGAAGCCTGATCGTATGGACGAGGAGCGCGGTCGTGAAAACTGGACCATGACCCGGCATAAAGACGGCCGTCGCTCGATCATGTCTCACGGTGAGATCGATGATCGCCCAAGCGTGCTGCGCTTTGTGCATGTCACCGCCAATGCCGACTGGTCGCCGGTGGATGCTTTTGTTCGCATCACTGTGGGCGATGAATTCCGCGGCTCGGGCTGGTTTCGCTTTGCCGATGGCGTCGCAGAATGTGAAACCGTCACAGCGCTGGAAGGCCGTCTATCGCAGCGGGTGCCCTACACCGGAACCTGCCCCGGCTTTGGCGGTCATGCGATTCAAAACGATGGTTGGGTGTGTGCCTCAGTGGATTTGAGCAAGCCCGGCGAACCACAAACCTACACCCAACTGATCTCGTCGACGGATCATCGTGGCGCAACCGGACCTTACATTTCTGAAGCGCGCCCGACGGTGGTTTATGTCGGCGATGAAGACATTACGGTCGGTGCGGGATCATTCAAGGCGCATCACTTTCAATTCGTCGCGGTCGAAGGCTTGCCAGAAGAACATCCGATTTACGACGTGTGGACGACAACCGACGGCGACTACATTTTCCTCAAAGGTCAGGTCGATGGTTACATGCAGACCCACTATGAGCTGGTGGAGTTGACGGAGAGCTTGTGACAGTAAGGCAATCACTGATCGGACAACGCGTCCGACTTGATCGTCCCGGTCAATACGAGGCCGATGCAGAACATTTACTGGCGTATTTTGAACGCAACAAAGATCACCTTGAGCGATGGTCGCCAACGCGCAAGCATAACTACTATTCCAAAGACTACTGGGCGACGGCGGTTGCCGAGGCGGCAGAAAAAGAAGGCGACGATAAGGCGCTAGAGTTCATCGTGCGTGAGCAAAGCTCATCCGGCGGCACAGTGATCGGCATGTTTAGTTTTTCAGAAATTACCCGGGATGCATTCCAAGCCTGCTACCTCGGCTACAGCATCGATCAGGCGCATGAAGGCAAAGGGCTGATGCAAGAAGCGCTCGCGCTCGCCATCGATTATGCGTTCAACGAAATGACGTTGCATCGCATCATGGCCAACTACCAGCCCAGCAATACGCGAAGTGCCAAAACCCTCGAAGCATTGGACTTTAATGTCGAAGGCCTCGCGAAAAAGTACTTGTTCATCGACGGCGACTGGCGCGACCACGTTCTAACATCATTGGTCAATCCCAATTCCGAAGCTCCGAACTCTTTAACTTAGGGCCAAAAGTCTTGCGGCGAATCGCCGAAAGCGCGAGTAGGCTCTTTTCGGGAAAAAGCAGAACGCGATTTTGCGAGGAACGAGCCCATGCACCATCGGGTTTTTGGGAATTTCTCGTTTAGATTCAATGACCTCAACAGAAATACAAACAAGCCCCGCCTGAAAAACTGAATTCAGCGCAAATTTTCGGCAGTTTTAAAGGAGATTCCCGGCCTCCGCGCTGTGAATGAGCGATCTCCATGGGGTTGAGAGGACTCGCCTTGCGGCTGAATTTCTGTGAGACAAGAGAACCGCTTCTCGTCGCCCCATTACGCCTGCCACGGAGTTCACGAATGACGCTTCCTCGCTTTGTTTCCCTCGTCCTTATTGTTGTGACATCGGGGCTGACATCAGCATACGCCCAGCCCGCCGCATACGAGGTGATTGCGCGCCTCGGCCTGGAAGAGAGTGACCTTGCGGCACGAGACATGCCCGGCTGGACCCCGCCGCAGGCGGTGATCGTGATGGTCGACGGCCCCGACCGTCTCGCTTGGTATCAAGAGGTCCTGCCCGACGACATCACACTGCTGCCGGCCCGCAGCAACAGGGAAGCGGCGCAGCTTGCCGCAGACAACGCCGACACAGTGAAAGCCGTGGTCGGGTTTTGCAGTGCAGGCATTATAAGTGCCGGACCTAACATTCATTGGCTACACGTGCCCTTCGCCGGGGTGGCGCCGTGCGTGTCCATTCCCGAAGTCGCCGATGGCGGATATTTGGTGACCAACATGCAGCGTCTCGCCGGTCCGCAAATTGCCGAGCATGTCCTGGCGATGATGTTGTATTTCGCCCGCGGGCTAGATCATTACGCCGCCGCTCAAGCCGAGAAAAAATGGAACCGCTTCGCGGCCTCCCCGGCAGACCTCTGGGCGGTGAACACCAAAACCATGTTGGTTGCCGGCCTCGGCGGCATCGGCACCCAGACGGCACGCCTGGCAAACGGACTCGGCATGCGAGTCATCGCGACTCGCAATTCCAGCCGCGAGGGACCGGACTTTGTCGATTACGTTGGTCTTGCTGATGAATTGCCTGTGTTGGCGGAACAAGCCGACGTGGTGATCAACGCCATGCCACTGACAGACTCAACCCGTGGCGTGTTCGACGCCGCATTTTTCGCTCGCATGAAACCATCGGCCTTGTTTATCAACGTCGGGCGGGGCGGCAGCGCGGTGACCGAAGACCTCATTGCCGCACTGGAAAACGGAACCATCGCCGGTGCCGCCCTAGATGTGCAGGACCCAGAGCCAGTGCCCGCAGATCACCCCTTGTGGGATGCCCCGAACCTGTTGATTACCCCTCATATGTCGAGCTTCAATGATGCCGGACGCGATGTGTTCTGGGTTATATTCCGTGAAAATCTACGCCGCTATGTCGCGGGTGATAAAATGCTGTCTGTCGTAGACATCGACAAAGGGTATTGAGGGTGACGCGCCTCAGGTGATGCCCGCCCCTTCGCCATAACGGCGAATCATATCGATATAAAAGTCGATGTTTTTATCGAAGCCGGGCACCGGTCCGATGCGATTGACGTATAGCGCCATAGTCGACGTGATCAAGAAATGCCGCAAAAGCCGGAATAACGGCTGCGCTGCTTTTTCTTCCGGCGATAAGGGCCGGGCGGAATCGTACCCCACAACGAACGCCCGATTGACGGATTCGGGCCGACCCTCAAAATCATTACGCCAATAAAACGCGGCGATGTCTTTGGCCAGCGGGTCCGTACCGCAATCTGAAAAATCAAACACGGCAAGGCCACCGGATGCCAACTGCATGACATTGGCGCATTGCATATCACCGTGGCACGCCCCGGACGGGACCGCTTTCGGATCAAGCGCCAACATACGATCGAGAACGGTCGCGCCGGCGCGCTCAAGAAAGGCGTGATCTGAAGGCCGGTCCCTCACCATGTCCAACAGGTAGGGCAAACGATCCGCGAGCTTCGGTTCAGACGCGACAGTTTTACGGTGAAGTGTGCTGAAATTAGCAGCGGCGCGATGCATCTCCGCAAGAAAGACGCCGAGACGGTGCGCGTCGTCTTCATTTGTGGTGATACCGAAGGGTTCACCGTCAAGCCAGCGCATCATCACGATCTGGCGTTTACCCTCCGGCGCTTCGACAGAAAAGAACAAGGAACCATCAGCCAGTGGAATTGCATTGGGCACCTCGATGCCTGCCGTCGAGAGATGGTTCACATAGTTCTGCTCATAGGCGAATTCATCATCATTGCTCTTGCCCGATCGCGAGACCTTTAACGCGTGAGGGCCGCCCGCGTGTTCAATGCGATAGATGTCATTCATGCCGCGACTGAGCAACTTGCAACGCACGTCACCGTCGAACCCGTAGCGGCGCTTCAGCTCGGCCGCCAACGCGTCGGCATCGAGCACCGACTGACTGACCGGAAAGGTCATGCTAACCCAGCTGCTGCGAGATGCTTACGGGTGAGCGCCGTGAATGGCTCGAAATCCCCGTCAAAACCAGGAACGGGACCAACACGGTTGATCAAAATGGCAAAGGTCGAGGACATGACCAAATCCCGCGCGACCCGGAACAAACCAAGATAAGCGCGCTCGTCATCGGACAACGGGCGAAGATCTTCGTAGCCGCTGATGAAGGCCTCATTGACGGACTCATCTTTGATTTCCATATCGCTGCGCCAGATAAACGTAAAAAGATCTTCCGCTAAATATCCGATGCCACAGGAATCAAAATCCAAGGCGGCGAGATCGCCGGATTGGGTGCGCATGACATTGGCAAACTGGTAATCGCCATGAACCGGTCCGCGCGGCAGCCCCGCTTTTTCCATGTCCGCGTAGGCCGACTGTACGGCTTTGGTCGCAGTGACATAAAAATCATGGTGATCAGGATCAGATTTTAGCATGCCGAGCAAATGGGGCATGCGTTCCTCCACCATCTCCGAGGCGCTGATTGATCGCGCCGCGTCGGATGTGAAGTCGGCCCCGGCAAGATGAAGCTCGGCTAACGACCGACCGATCACTCGAGCATCATCAACAGCCAAAGCGTTCGTGAAGAGCGCGCCATCGAGCCAGTGCATCAAAGTGATCGTGCGGATGCCTTCGGGCGCCTCAACTTCAAAAAACAAGCTGCCGTCTTTCGCCGGCACAGGACCGGGAACCCGACAGCCTTTGTCGTGGATGTGGTGCAAATAAGCCGCTTCAAAGGCGTAAGCCTCGCGGGATCTGAAGTCAGCCTTCGCCACCCGCAGGGCGTAGCGGTCGGTCCCAGCAGCGACCTCATAGAAATCATTATTAGCCCGACTTATGAGCTGACAGCGCAACGGCTTTGATAGCGCATAGCGCTCGCTGAGTTCTTGTTCGAGTGCTCTGGGATCGAGCGTTGAGTGGATGACCGGAAAAACCATGACGTCTTATACTCCTAAACAACACCAGACCGGTCAGGCCCATTGGTTGTCAAGGCGAGGCGCTTGACTTCACAGCGAGAGACCGCACAGTCGCGCCAGGAGAACAATGATGAGCAACACAGAGTCCGGCTTGGTCGGCGGCATCTATGACATCGGCGTTGGCGTCAGTGATATGGATGCGGCGCAAACCTTTTGGAGATCCTGCGGATACCGGCCGGGGCCGGAAGGCCGATTAGAGGCACCTGCTGCGAAGGCGTTATACGGCGTCGACTCCGCGGTGACCTGCATGCGCATGCTGCATCAGGACGCGACCGCCGGATTGATCCGATTAATGAAGTGGGATCACCCCACCGGGCCTGGCTTACAGATGGCCCCCTTGCGCACCCACGGCTGCCGTTGGTCCGTCCATCGCACCGACAACATTGCCAATGCCTATGTTCATGGTGAAGTTTTGCGCCGCCAGGGCAAACCGATTCACCTGGTCGGCCCCCACTACAATTTCAATCTGGCGAAAAAGGCCGAGGATAAGAAACCGTTTGAAGAGCATGTCCCGGCGTCCGGCGACGTGCTGCTGTTCCAGCCGGAAGCGCAGCTGGTGGCGATGACGCGGATGAATTTCTCTGTCCCGAAGTACGGCACCATCAATGAAGACTCACCTTTGCGCCTCAGCGAAGGTTGTCACATGGCTGTGGTGGTCCAGGGTGATGATCTTTCGATTTTCGATTTCTATGAAGAGATCATCGGCTTCAAACGCTATCACCAAGTCGATATCGCCTACCAACCAGGCTATATGCCGAGCGATATGTTTGAACTGACGCCTGAGGAAAGTTTCTCGGAAGTAGATTTCGATGACCCAAAAGCCGGTGATGATTACGCCGAACATTTACCCGGGCGGCTGCGCTGCTTCCTGATGCGCTCACCAGTCGCGCCTGATGACAGAATAGCCCGGGCACAACCGGGCAACTTGGGTTACTCGTTTTATTCCGTCCGCGTCAGAGACTTAAAAAACATGCATGGGCGCGTCAGCGCATCCGACGCCAGCGCCGTGGGCGACATCGTTCCTGATGAATTTGGCACGCCGACGTTTTCCTTTGTCGCCCCGGACGGTTTTACGTGGACCGTGATGGCCTACGAGAGCTAGCCGCTACGCCTTGAGACCATCCAACATTGTGTTGAGATGCGTGGACATGGCGACCTCAAGATCAATGGGCGTAAATTTGCCGAACAGATGATTCCAGATCACGGACGCGATGACCGGACTCATCAGCATCATTGGAAATTCAGACAGCCCGGTGTCTTTGAATTCGCCGCTCTCGACGCCGCGCTGCAACACGGCCTTTAACCCGCGAACTCCGGGGGCGAGCACCTCGGCGTGATAAAAACTCACCAGTTCAGGAAAGCGCTGACCTTCTGAAATGAGCAACAACAGGATCGTGCGGTAGGCATGCTGAGAGAGCATGGCGCTGACACGCCGGAAAACTTCGCGCAGGAGATCAGACGTAGACCCTTCGAACGTCGCGGCCATCTCCATGGTTTGTTGAAGATGGGATCCTAATGTTTCGCGGACACAGGCTTTGAACAGCTCTTCCTTGTTCTCAAAATAGAGATAAATCGTGCCTTTGCTGATGCCGACTCGCTCAGCCACATCTTCCAAACGGGTGCCTGCAAAGCCATCACGCGCAAAGATCGCCAGGGCCGCTTCGACGATTTCGCGGGGCCGGGCTTCCTTTTGCGCCGCCCTTATCCCTTTTTTCTGTGTCTCCAACGGCGACATAGCCTCTATTTCCCATTGCCTTTTGAGCCAGAGCCACTATCTTACTGACTAACCAGTCAGTCAGCAAGTGCTAGTGAGACGAAAGGGACCACCATGAACGACAGCGGTTTGCCGGCGGATGCGTCCTATGCGCAACGCATGGACGACCTTACCTCGGGCACCGAACCCCATGGCAAATGGGGTTTGATCGCGGCTGGCATCCTCGCGGCCGGTCTCCTTGGTTTCTTTTTGTTGCAAGTTTTGGCGTCCACCCCTGTTCAGGTACCGCGCGAAAGTCGGGCACCGCTGGTGCAAGTCGTTCCGCTGATGGTGGAAAACAGACCCGTGCCGGTGCGTGGCGACGGCCCCGTGCGGCCACGGGCACAAGTGACGGTGATTGCCCAGGTGTCCGGCGAAGTCGCCGAGACCAGCGCGACCCTGGTGACCGGGGGAAACTTTAAAAAGGGTGACACCCTCGCCCAGATCGATCCACGCTCCTATCAAGCAGCGCTCAATCAGGCGAGAGCCGATCGCGCTGCTCGGCAAGCGGACCTTGATTTCGCCGAGCGTCAGTTAGAGCGCGATAACAAACTCGCCAAAAGCGGAGCCGCCAGTGAACGACGGCGTGATGAAACTCTCAATCAGCGGGACCGTGCGCGATCTCAGATTGCCGGCCTAAACGCCCTCATCGCGATACGCGCGATTGATTTAGAGCGCACATCCATTGTCGCGCCCTTCGACGGAACCGTCTTTACGGAGAGCATTGATGTCGGGTCAGTGGTTCAGCCGGGCGCAGAGATCGCGCGAATCTACGCCAACGATATTTTTGAGATTGTTGTACCGCTGTCGGACCGCGAGGCATCGCTTATTCCGGGGCTGTGGGATGACACCATGATCAATCGCACCCCCGCCCGCGCGACCCTTTCCTACCGTGGCAATCTTTATACGTGGGATGGCTATGTCGCCCGTGTGGAAGCCGGTATCGATCCCGACACCCGCACTATTGATGTGGTCGTCCGTATTCCCAACCCAACCCAACGGGGACGCCTAACCCGGGCGGCCGATGACGGCGTTGATCCCTTGGCCGAAGCGCCGCCGCTTTTGACCGGCACCTATGCCGCCGTAGAGATCGAAGGCCTGGCCCTGGCCCACGCCTTTATCCCGCGCCCAGCCCTGCGTGCAAACGATACGATTTGGTTGGTAAAGGATGATGACACCCTAGACGTCGTGACCATTGAAGTTGTGCAGGATCAAGGAGACCGTGTTGCAGTGCGCGGCCCAGGCCTGACAACGGGCGCACGTGTCGTGGTCAGTGACCTTGGAATCGCGACCGACGGCTTGAGTGTGCGCGCCATCGACGACGCGCCGCTATCGCAATGAGTGCGCCTCAATGAGAACCATGATCGAATGGATGACCCGCCATGGGGTCGCCGCCAACCTGCTGATGATCTTCATGCTGGCGACCGGCATTCTCAATGCCTTCACCATTCCCGTGGAAGTTTTCCCCGAACTTAAACTCGACACCATCACCGTTGAGGTTGAGTACCTGGGTGCATCGCCGGCCGAGATCGAAGAATCAATTCTGCAGCGTATTGAAGAACGAATCGACGGCCTCGACGGTCTGCAAGACATCACCTCCACCGCCATCGAAAACCGCGGCACGGTCGCCGTCGAACTCGCCATTGGTGAAGACAGCGCCAGCAAGCTGGATGAAATCAAAGCCGAGATTGACCGCATCACCACCTTCCCGGCGGGCGCGGAACAGCCGGAGGTGCGCGAATCGACCAACCGCCAGCGGGTGATCGAGATCGCCATTGTCGGCGACATCGACGAGCGGGCCCTCAAGGAACTGGCCAATAAGGTTAAAGACGATCTGACTCTTAGCGATGACATTTCAATCGTCGAAGTCAGCTCGGTGCGCGACTACGAAGTGTCTATCGAAATCGATAACGCAACGTTGCGGGCTTACGATCTGTCCCTACCTGAGATTGCCAACACGGTCCGCCAAGAAAGCCTCGACCTACCAGGCGGCGAGATTGAATCCCTCGACGAAGATGTCGTGCTGCGCACCTTGGGCCGCAACTATGACCGCAAGGACTTCAATGAAATTGTCGTGATCACTGGCCGCAACGGCGCCCAGGTGAAACTGGGCGACCTCGCCACGGTGAACGACGGTTTCCGTGATCAAGACTTGATCAGCATGTTCGACGGCGTGCCGGCCACGTTTGTGAAAGTGTTCCGCACGGGAGACGAACAGGTCCTCTCCGTCGTCGACGTGGTTAACACCTATCTGGAAGAAGAACTCACGCCGATGTTGCCGCCGGATACCAGCGTCATCGTCTGGCGCAACGATGCGGAAGAGCTTGAGAGCCGCCTGAGTCTGCTGCTCAAGAACGGCGCCATCGGTCTTATCCTGGTCATCGTCACCCTGACGCTGTTTCTCGACATACGCCTGGCGTTTTGGACATCACTCGGCATTCTCGTTGCATTTGTTGCCGCCATCGGCGTGATTAATGGCATCGACAACACGATCAACCAGATTGCTTTGTTTGGTTTTATTCTGGCCATCGGGATCGTCGTCGATGATGCGATTGTCATAGGAGAGAATATCTATACCGCCAACGAAAAAGGCGGCGACCCCTTAGAGGCCGCGATTCGCGGTGCGCAGCGGGTCGCGGTGCCGGTGCTGTTTGCCGTCGCCACCACGATTGCCGCTTTCTCGCCCTTGATGCTGGTGCCGGGGGTTGGCGGTAAATTCCTGGGACAGATGCCAACGGTGGTGATCATTCTGCTCCTGCTGTCTCTGGTCGAAGCCATGCTGGTTCTGCCCTATCACCTGTCTCATCAAAACTTCAGCGCCCCAACCAAGCCGGGCTCGTTGCTCAACCGCATCCAAAATATCCAGGCGATCTTCTCGGGCGCATTGAAGCGGTTTGTTAACGGCCCATTGGACCGCGCCTTGCGGTTTGTCACCGGACACCCATGGGTGATTGTTGCATCAGGCGTCGCCATGATTTTGCTGTCCTTCGGGTTCGTTGCCGGGGGCTACGTTAAAGTGCAGTTCTTCCCGGTGGTCGAAGGCCGCTACGTCACCGCCAGCATGGAGCTAAAACCGGGCACACCATTGGCACAGACCGAGGAGATGGCGGCGCATATTCTAAGCATCGGCCGCGAGATTGAAGCGGAGATGCAAACCCGTCTCCCGGAAGACAGCGACCCGCTAGTGAGCGCGGCCTACGTCCTTGTCGGCAGTCAAGATTTTGCCGCGCCACCCTTTGGTGGGGTGAGCATTCTTCCCGATGCCAACAAAGCGTCCGTCGTTCTTGAATTGTTGGATCCGGAACTGCGTGATTTTCCCGCTCAGGTTTTTCAAGACCGTTGGCGCGAAGCCGTCGGTACCCCACCAGGTATAAGTCGGCTGTTCTTTTCGTCTCAGCTTTTCAACCTGGGCGAGCCGGTTCAAGTTGAGATCTCTGCCGACTCCCCTGACACCTTGAGCCGCGCGGTGAACTCAGTGCAGAACGATCTGCTGCAAATCGCAGGCGTCTATGACGTGCGCAACGATATGGACGAAGGCAAACGCGAGATTGAAGTGCGGCTAAAACCGCAAGCCCGGGTTTACGGACTGACGCTGGAGAGCCTAGCGCAACAAGTGCGGGCCGCGTTCTTCGGTGCCGAATCCCTGCGGGTGCAACGCGGTCGGGAAGAGGTTCGCGTTTATGTGCGTCTGCCCAAAGAGCAGCGCAACTCCATTGCTGACCTCCTCGACTACCGGGTTCAAATTCCGGGCAGCGGCTTTGTACCGTTGGGCGTGGTCGCCGATCTCAGCGAAGGCCTCAGCCCATCCATGATCAAACGCCGTAATGGCAGACGCATCGTCGCCATCACCGCCAACGTCGACAATGTGTCGATCACGGGTCAGGAAGTGACCGCTGAGTTGGAAGATGTGATTCTACCCCAACTGGCGCAGGCATTGCCGGGAATGAAGTACGACTTCGGCGGTGAACAGCGCGAGCAGCGTCGCACCCTACCCGTGCTCGCGCGAAACTTCGTCATGGCCTTGTTCGCGATATACGCCTTGTTGGCCATTGCCTTTCGCTCCTACTTCCAGCCAATCATCATCATGGCGGCGATTCCCTTTGGCGCGATCGGTGCAATCCTGGGTCACCTCATTCTTGGCATCAATCTCACCTTGCCCGGCATCTTTGGCATTGTCGGTCTTGCGGGAGTCATCGTAAATGGCGCTTTGGTGATGATGGACTTCATCAATGAAGAACGAGCCAATGCTAAACCGGCCCGCCTGGCCATCATTGACGGCACCAAGTCGCGCTTTCGGCCCATCATGCTAACGGCGATGACCACGTTCCTTGGCGTGTTTCCCTTGATCATCGAACGCAGCATCCAGGCGCAATTCCTGGTGCCGGTCGCCTGCAGTATCGGATTCGGCGTGTTGTTCGGTACTGCCGTCCAACTGCTTATTGTTCCGGCCTTGGCAATGATTCAGGCCGATGGACTTAAGGCGAGCCTAGGATTCGGACGCCCAGCTGCTCAACCGGCCGAGTAACACTCACGCTCTTGGGCTGCCGTTTCCATGGCGTGTCAGGCCCGCTATGCTGACTCCATAACAGCAAAAACACTTAGGACGCTCATGCATATATTGCACCGCCTCGCCGCGATCATCGGCTTCGTTCTTGTTTCTATACTTCCGCTTGAAAGCCACGCCGTCGTTGTCACGGTTGGCGGGACTGGCGTGAAAGACACGGCCGGCGATAAGAAATGGCTGACCTATCAAGCCAATGTGGAAGCTGCTGGCGACGCCGACCTCGAAATGCGGATGCTGATCTATGGCGAACTTGGCTCTGAAGACGTTCTTGTAAACGGGATTCGCCGTGGGCGTATTCAAGTGGCCAACTGGTCTGGTCTCGCAACCACGATTGTCGTGCCTGAAATGGCCATGTTGTATACGCCGTTTCTCTTCGACAATTACTCCGAAGCCGATTTCATCATGGATAACTACCTGTTCGCCGCCTACTCGAAGCTACTGGCGGAACAGGATGTTCATCTTATTCAATGGGACGAGATTGGCTTTAACCAGGTATACGGCAAGACGCCCATCATCGCGCCGGTCGACGCACAAGGGGTGCGCTTCCGCACATCGTCCAGCGAGTCTGCTCGGCTGTTTGCAGAGGCCATTGGCGCCGATGCCATCCCGCTCGGCTTTATGGATATTGTCACGGGGCTACAAACGGGGTTGGTCGACTCGGGCGAAAGCGCCATCATCATGTATGTGCCGACTGGCATCTCCGGCGAAGCAAACCATCTCACGCTAACGGATCATTCCTTCGCGACCTCCATCATCGTGATGAAAAAGAGTTGGATCGAGAGAAGGCCCGAGGCTCAAAAACGCATTCTGTTGGACTCGTTTATTGATGTGAACGATGGCCGAGAGTGGACTCGCGACGAATGGAAAACGTTCTTAGACGAAAATGAAAAGTGGGGCTTCACCACCCATCGCATTGCAACCGAGCAACGCGATGTTTGGAAAGAAGCCGTGGCGCCGGTGTCCCGTCGTCTGATTGATGGAATCGGTGGCGATGCGCAATTGATTTGGGATCTTGTACAAGAGGGCAAGGCCGCTTTTGCGGCACAACAGGACAACAAATAACGGGGAGCGAAGCCATGACGCGACGTTGGATCAGAGAAGGCCTAGGGCTGTGTTTCCTATTCGCCGCCTTGGTGTCATCGCCAGCCGACGCGCTCGAATCCGTTGTTAAACGAACCACTCTGTTGGTCTCCGACATCGAACGGTCCATTGCCTTTTATAAGAGCATCGGCTTTTCACCTTGGCTTGACCGCGCTGGACCTCGCAGTCCCAATGGCGCCGTCGGCATGCCCCTCAACGAAAAATCGACGACGTCGCGGATTGTCATCCTCTCGGGCCAGCATCCGGACTGGGCGATGATTGGCCTGCTGCAATTCGACAACCCACCCCTGCCCTGGACCCGCGACCCCGACGACAAAACCATCGGCACGTCAGACGCGGTGTTGGTGATTGTGACCGACGACATCGAAACGGCGCATGAAAATGCGGTGGCGCAGGGCGCAACTATTCTCGATGGACCGCATCCCTACACGTCGAACTCCGTCGTCGGCAAAAAATTCGGGTCGATCATGTTCCTGCAGGATCCGGATGGATGGGTCATTGAAATGACCCAGGTCGACCGCATCATCCCGCACGAAGACTAGAGCTCGCTTACGCCTTCTTCTTGCGCGCCTTTGTTTTGGGCTTCGCCTTGGCTTTTGGTTTGGGTTTCTTCGCCTTAAGCGCGACGTCGTAGGCCTTAATCGTCCATTCTTTGAGTTCGTCTTGATCCTCGAACACGTCTTCGGGCACCTGCCAGTAAGACATCTGGATGGGCTTGTTCTTGCCAGAATAGGTAAAGGGCTCGGACCCGGCGTTCTCGTAATCCGCGATGTTGGATGGGCCGGTTTTGTAGTACACGACGTCGCCCGCGAGCAGAGCAAACATCACGCCCCCCTTGTACAAGCCGAACCCGCCGAACATGCCGCGCGCTGACACACCGTCGACGTGGGACAGCATATCAAGGACGTAGTTACAGAATTCGCGTGAGCCCATTAGGCATCCTTTCTCAAGATCACGAAGGCGCGCTTGTTGACGGCATCATCGCAGAGCAGGCCCTGCCGTTCGACCTGGAATCCCGCTGCGGCCACGGCCGCGACTTTATCTTGGAAACCCTCTTCAACAACCGTGGTTGACCTTTGGCCTTGGCTTTCAAAAAGCACAGCCCCACCCGCGGATGTTAACGACGCAAAATGTCGACCAAGATCAGGCAGCGGCATTGTCATCCAACCGTGGATGGCGGCCGCGATGACAACGTCAAAAGGTGTGTCTCTGGTAAAGGTCTCGGCATCGCCGCATTGGAGATCGCAATTGGAGACACCAAGAAACGCGGCGACACGACTGCCGATGTCGACCAAGGCCTGAACATGTTCAAGACCAAGCGCGCTTTGACCATAACTAGCGGCGGCGAGCGTGAGAAAGCCGGTGTTACAGCCGAGATCAAGAACACGCTTCCCTTTGCATAAATGTTCCAGGTCATAGGCGGCGGTGCGCACATCCGTATCTCGACTACCAGCAATCAACACCGGCGTGCAGCTCTGGTAGGGCAAACCGAAATCACCGAATTTTAACGCCGATGATTCGCGGTACGCCGCCCACTGGGTTTGAATATCATCATGCAGCAAGGCGAGGTCACTGTGCTCCGCCGAATCTTTAAGCGTGCTTTGCAAGGCGTCGACATGGTCGCGGATACGATGGGTGAAAGGCCGGCAGGACGCCGCCCTCCAACGCGCAGCGACTGCGTCTGACCAATGATTATTCTGCGCCTCACCCTGGCCGACAGCAGCATGAAAGGCTGGAACATTCGCAAGCGCAGCCTGACTGTCCGCATCGAGAGCTTGCCCATCCTTAAGCGCGCGCAACGCTTTAACAACGACACTCTGAGGTGCGCGGTCTTCCGTCGGAATATTGCTTTGCCCATCCAGGGCATCCCTCCCATAGGCCTCTGCAAATTGGGTGAGCCACGGTGCGAAAGGTCTCCAAAGCCCAATCGCATCAGAGTTCACAGCCGGACGGTCGGCGAAACTGGCCCAGGGCATCGGAAGGGGCGCATGGGCCGACGCGACGGCCGGTGGCGCAAGAGTCTCGACCTTGGGCAAGCCTAAAGCATCGACGATATTCGATAGAACTGAATCCGGGTCTGCGACTAAATCCTCATAGGACACGCTGGCAATGACTGGGTCCCATGGGCTCCAGTGTGCGCGAAGTCGGTCATAACATTTCAGTCGCGTTGCAATGCCTTGCCAAGTATCGGCCCAATGCCCGCCGGTTACGAAGTTCCGCGCAAAGATGCTGACGGCCAAATCCAGAGGATCGCGTTGAATTTGAATGATCTTCGCGTCAGGGCAAAGTTGCAGAAGGAGGTCAAGATAAAGAGTGTTGGTTGGATGGGTATCAATAACGAACCGAGCCGAGCCGCCAAGCCGCCGCAGTGTTGTTCGATAACTTGCAGCCGCTTCCTCCAACCGAGCGGCGTCACCGGCGAAGTCGATTTCAGCGAAACGCGGCAACAACCCCACCTCGTCAGCCGCAGCGATGTCGGGGTGGCCCGACAGCCAAGATTGAAGGAGAGACTTTCCGGAACGAGATGGCCCGGCAATGATCAGCGGCGTCGGACCGTCGGACGCAATAGTGCCCACTGCTGGAAGGAGTGTCGCCACGACGGTTTCGACGCGGTGCTCGAAGGCTGCGATCGATTGCGCATGCGCCCTTTTGGCTTCGAGAGAGCGCAGCCGATTGCCTTCAATGAAACAGACCAAAGAGTCTTCGACTGAGTCCGTAGCTGCAAAAGTGTTCCCTAGCGTAAACCACGCTTTGATGGCGTCTGACTTTTCGAGCACGCCTTCGCCAAGTAAAGCGATCAGGCGGGTGATGGTTGTGTTTGGATCAGGTGGGTTGGCGAAGAGCGCCAAATTGTGGTGCGCGGTCATATGGTCTGGCGCGAAATCTAAGAGGTCGAGCAACGCATGCCGGGCCGCTTCGGTGTTTCCACCTTCCCATAAAGCCTGCGCCCGCTTGAGGTGGAACGCCTGATCGGTTGGCTTATGTGCCAAGAAACCTTCACACACAGCAACGACGTCGACAAAAGCCCGCCGGTCCATCAGCAAAGTGATGAGAGCCAGCGCGGATGGACGGTAGGCCGCCTTCTGCGACAAGGCCTGGCGGTAAACTGCCTCCGCCTCATCGGACCAGCCCGCCAACGCCAAGACATGCCCGGCGGTATTGCATGCGGCCGCATCTGAATCAGAACGACCGGCGATAAACCGCGCATGGGGAATTGCGTCATTGAGTTTCTTAAGGTCAACCAAAACCGCAGCGAGGACCGCCCGAGTGTCAACATGA
>Ga0233433_10002342_pt1 | contig 16769 bp, 18 predicted proteins | sample SI_122_August201_5_FD_179868 | JGI IMG/M metagenome (GOLD analysis project Ga0233433, IMG submission 179868) | Seawater microbial communities from Saanich Inlet, British Columbia, Canada - SI_122_August2016_100_MG | ecosystem: Environmental > Aquatic > Marine > Inlet | place: Canada: British...
GTTGTGGAAGACATTGCGGCGGACGATAGCGTTGACCAGGAATTTGCCGACGCTGTTCTCGGCGATATCTTGAAAAGCGTTGAGAAGGACATTGTCCGGCGCGATATCATCGACACCGGCATGCGCATCGATGGTCGTGACACCAAGACGGTTCGTCAAATCGCGGTCGAAGTTGGCGTGCTGCCCCGCGCCCATGGTTCGGCGCTGTTCACCCGCGGTGAAACCCAGGCGCTGGTCACGGCAACCCTTGGCACCGGTCAGGATGAGCAGATCATCGATGGCTTGGCCGAGGACTACCGCCAGCACTTCTTGCTGCACTATAACTTCCCGCCCTATTCGGTCGGCGAAGCCGGGCGCTTTGGGTTTACGGGGCGACGCGAAGTCGGCCACGGCAAGCTGGCTTGGCGTGCCGTCAATCCGCTGTTGCCGGAAAAGACCGACTTCCCGTACACGGTCCGCGTGGTTTCGGAAATTACCGAAAGTAACGGCTCGTCCAGTATGGCGTCGGTCTGCGGTTCTTCGCTGGCAATGATGGATGCGGGCGTGCCGCTGTCCAGCCCAGTCGCCGGCATCGCCATGGGGTTGATCAAGGAAGACGACGGCTACGCTGTATTGTCGGATATTCTCGGTGACGAGGATCATCTCGGCGACATGGACTTCAAGGTTGCCGGTACGCAAAACGGTATCACGTCTTTGCAAATGGACATCAAGATTACCTCGATCACCGAGGAAATCATGAAGATTGCCGTTGATCAGGCCCGCGATGGCCGCCTGCATATCCTTGATGAGATGGCCAAAGGCCTAAACTCGGCGCGCGAAGGCATCAGCCAACATGCGCCACGTATCGAGGTCATCCAGATCAACAAAGACAAAATCCGCGACGTTATCGGACCGGGTGGCAAGATGATCCGTGAGATCTGCGAAACTACGGGCACCAAGGTTGATATTGACGACGACGGCACAGTGAAAGTCGCGGCCGTTGACGGCAATGCCATGCAAGAAGCCATTGATTGGATCAAGGGCCTGACAGCGGAGCCGGAAATCAACAAGATCTATGACGGCAAGGTCGTTAAAATTGTCGACTTCGGCGCCTTCGTGAACTACATGGGCGCGAAAGACGGCCTGGTTCACATCTCCGAGCTTGCTGATCACCGGGTCGGCAAGGTCACGGACATCATCCAAGAGGGCGATGTGGTGAAAGCCAAGCTCATCGGGATTGATGACCGCGGCAAGGTCAAGCTGTCCATGCGCATGGTTGATCAAGAGACCGGTGCGGACATCTCCGATCAGATGAAGCCGAAGGAACGGGGCTAAAGCTAAGCCGCCCGCGGGCTTTTTCAGACAATTGAAACCGGCGGCCCCAACAGGCCGCCGGTTTTTTTTAGAAAGTTATCTTCGTAATTCCCGGGCCATTGGGATATAAAATCGGGAGGCATCCGCGCCGCATGTTGAAACCAACGCCAGCGCGGGTTCTAATGAAGTGCGAAGGAAGGCGGCGAATTTGACCCAGCAAAACAGCTTTAATTACGATGAACTCCTGGCCTGCGGGCGCGGCGAGCTCTTTGGCGCCGGCAACGCGCAACTTCCATTGCCGCCGATGCTGATGTTCGACCGAATTACATCAATCACTGCCGATGGCGGCGCTTACGGCAAAGGCCAGATCGTTGCCGAATTGGATGTCAAACCGGACCTCTGGTTCTTTCCTTGCCATTTTCAAGGTGATCCGGTGATGCCGGGGTGTCTTGGGCTTGATGCTTTGTGGCAGATGGTTGGGTTTTTTTTGGGATGGACGGGCGCGCCGGGGCGTGGCCGTGCGCTCGGCGTCGGTCAGGTTAAATTCACTGAACAAGTTCAGCCCTCGGCGTCATTGGTGTCTTTCGCCGTGGATATCAAGCGGGTCATGAGCCGAAAGATTACATTGGGCATCGCCGATGGTAAGATGATGGTGGACGGCACCGTGGCTTACGTGGCCGAAGGTTTGAAGGTGACATTATTTACCGACGACGCCGAAACTTGAAGAGCGAGGAACGGGCTTTTATGCGACGCGTAGTAGTAACCGGAATGGGGATCGTATCGTGCATCGGCAACAACAAGGATGAAGTGCTTGATTCCTTGAAGGCCGGTCGCTCGGGAATTTCCTTTAGTGAAGAATATGCCGAACGCGGGTTCCGCTCTCATGTCCATGGGGCGCCGCAGATAGACATGGATAATTTTATTGATCGCAAGCTTCGGCGTTTCATGGGTGACGGCGCGGCTTACAATTATGTCGCGATGCGCGAAGCCATTGCCGATGCCGGACTGGAGCAGACGGATGTGTCAAATGAGCGCACTGGGCTTGTCATGGGGTCTGGTGGGCCGTCGACGTCGGCACTAGTGAACGCCGCCGATACGGCGCGTGAAAAAAGCGCCAAACGGGTCGGACCTTATGCAGTGCCGAAAGCCATGTGCTCGACGAATTCCGCCAATCTTTCGACAGCGTTCGGTATGCGCGGCCTCAGCTATTCCATATCGTCTGCCTGCGCGACCAGCGCGCATTGTGTCGGTAATGGCGCCGAATTGATCCAATGGGGAAAGCAGGATGTGGTCTTTGCCGGCGGCGGCGAGGAAGTGCATTGGACGCTGACCGTTCTCTTTGACGCCATGGGCGCGCTGTCATCCAAATTCAATGATGAGCCGACACGCGCGTCCAGACCCTTCGATGCTGGGCGCGATGGGTTTGTGATCGCCGGCGGGGCCGGCGTGGTGGTACTTGAAGAGCTGGAGCACGCGAAAGCCCGGGGTGCTAAAATTTATGGCGAAGTGGTCGGCTACGGCGCTACGTCGGACGGCGTCGATATGGTTGCGCCGTCGGGTGAAGGCGGTATGCGGTGCATGCAGATGGCGATTCAAGGCCTCGGCAACACGCCCGTCGATTATATTAATGCGCATGGGACATCGACACCGGTCGGCGATACCATTGAGATCAAGGGAATCCGCGAAGTGTTTGGCGCCCACCGCCCGAAAATCACATCGACCAAATCGCTCACAGGCCATTCGCAAGGCGCCACGGGTGTACATGAAGTGATCTATTCGTTGATTATGCTAGATAACGATTTCATCGCGGCTTCAGCGAATGTCGAAACCCTAGATCCGGATGTCGGCGATGCAGATATTGTCACCGAACGGATTGATGACGCCGGACTGAAATGTGTGTTGTCCAATAGCTTTGGTTTTGGCGGGACTAACGCGACGCTCGCTTTCAACCGATTAGAACAATAGAGATCGGCCCGCCGTCTGGCCTGTGGAAAAATAGTGATGCCTGAATCAGTGAAATCCGATAATGACGCCTGGGCGAGCGCCGCGCCTGGCCCTTTGATGGCCGGCAAACGTGGCCTGATCATGGGCGTTGCCAACCACAATTCTATTGCATGGGGCATTGCCCGGATGCTGCATCATCATGGCGCGGAATTGGCATTCACCTTTCAAGGTGACGCATTGGAACGCCGGGTGCGGCCGTTGGCCGAACAGGTCGGATCGGACATGGTGCACCATTGCGATGTCGAGGACATGGGGACAGTCGATGGCGTCTTCGATGCCCTGGGCGGCAAATGGGACGGTTTGGATTTTGTTGTCCACGCCATTGCCTATTCCGACAAAGAAGAACTGAAGGGTCGGTATGTTGATACAACCCAAGAAAACTTCCGCCGCACACTGGATGTATCGTGTTTTTCCTTTACCGCCATTTCCCGCGCCGCCGCGGAAATGATGACCGACGGCGGCAGTCTTTTAACGCTAAGTTTTTACGGCGCTGAGAAGGTGATGCCCAACTACAATGTCATGGGCATCGCCAAAGCAGCGCTGGAGGCCAGCGTGCGTTATTTAGCTAATGATCTAGGTTCCCAAGATATTCGCGTCAACGCGATTTCCGCCGGCCCTATGCGGACGTTGGCCGGTAGTGCCATTGGCGGCGCGCGGGATATTCTTCGGCGCTCGCAGGAAATGGCGCCACTCAACCGGCCCTTGGTGCAAGAGGACCTTGGCGGCGCCGCGTTGTATTTGTTGTCTGATTTGTCGCGCAGCGTGACCGGTGAAATTCATCACGTCGACAGTGGCTACAACGCTATCGGAATGTCGAATGCCGACGGCGGCGAATGAGCTTAGGGGATTTCGTCGACCGCCGGCTGTTCGTGCACATTAGAAAAGTTTCAGACAACTATTGACGTATCCGGCGTTGGCACCTATTTTCCATAAAATAATTGTGGGTTTGTGAGCCCCTTTATTTGATGTGCAAACGATTTATATGGAAGCCGTCATGGACGCCAAACCCTATAGCCACGTTATCGAAAAACTCCGCGACGCGGGGCTGCGGCCAACGCGCCAGAGGATTGCGCTGGCGAAGCTGTTGTTCGAAGGGGGGGACCGGCATGTGACCGCCGAGAGCCTGCATGCCGAGGCGCAGGATGCCGCCATTCGGGTTTCCCTCGCGACCGTCTACAATACGCTTCATCAGTTTACGGCGTCTGGTTTGCTGCGAGAGATCGTTGTCGATTCACAACGTTGCTATTTCGATACCAACACATCTGATCACCATCATTTCTTCTTTGAAGGCTCGAACCGCCTGGAAGATATCCCCGGTGACGAGGTGGTATTGTCGCGCTTGCCCGAGCCACCGGTCGGAAAATCCGTCAAGCGCATCGATGTTTTCGTGCATCTTCAAGAATAAATTACATTAAATCAATTAGTTATAATCCTGTTTAGAAGAAATAAAATCTTCTTGACTCTCTTTATGTGCTTTATCATATTGGGATGATAAGGTGGCATTGTTCGGTGCCGCCACCGAAGGTTTATCCATTTTTCACGATACCCAAGAGGGAGAGCAAATATGAGCCTGCAAGGGACCAAGACCGAAGAAAATCTGAAAGCCGCGTTCGCCGGTGAATCCCAAGCCAACCGTCGTTACCTCTATTTCGCCCAAAAGGCGGACATTGAAGGCTACAACGATGTTGCTGCCGTTTTCCGGTCAACCGCCGAGGGCGAAACCGGTCACGCGCATGGTCATCTGGAATTCCTCGAAGAAGTTGGCGATCCGGCCACCGGCCTCGCCATCGGCCCCACCGGCGATAATCTGAAAGCCGCCATTGCCGGCGAAACCCATGAATATACGGATATGTATCCGGGCATGGCGAAATCGGCCCGTGATGAAGGTTTTGATGAAATTGCCGATTGGTTCGAAACGCTCGCAAAAGCCGAGAAATCGCACGCCGGGCGCTTTCAAAAGGCCCTCGACACGATGGATTGAGGCTGATCGGGGGCAACTCCGATGCCGATATGATCGACGGACGGGGGGCGTTTTGGCGACCCCCGAACTGGTTCAGCACGATAGTTAATGGAGATTTGCGCCATGAGCGAAGGCAGTCTCGAGGCGCCGGAACGGCACCCACTGGCGTGGACCGAAGCCAGTTTTTACGACGATGCGGAAATCGATTCCGAACTGCGCCGGCAGTTCGACGTGTGCCATGGTTGCCGGCGGTGTTTCAATCTTTGTGACAGTTTTCCGAAATTATTCGATTTGATTGATGAATCGGATCCGGGTGAACTTGATACTGTCTCCAGCACTGATTTCAAACCTGTCATTGATGCCTGCACACTCTGTGACATGTGTTTCATGACCAAGTGCCCTTATGTGCCGCCGCATGAATTCGCCATTGATTTCCCACACCTGATGCTGCGCGCTCGGGCTGCCGAGATGAAGAAAACCGGCGTGCCCTTTGGCGAGAAACAATTGACCAAAACCGACCGCAACGGCCGATTGGCGGCGATGACACCGGGGCTGGCGAACTGGGCATCGAAATGCGGCAATCACCTGACCCGGCCGGTCATGGAAAGCGCTCTCGGTGTCCACCGGGACGCGGCGTTGCCGAAGTTTCATTCAGATACTTTCGAGAAACGCGCCAAGAAGGCACCTGAGGTTGCCACGGATGCCCCGGCGCATGGGCGCAAGGCCGTTCTGTATGCAACGTGCTTCGCCAATTTTAATAATCCCGATATCGGCTCGGCGGCGCGCCATATCCTAGCGCTGAATGGCGTTGAAACGGAAGTCGTCTACCCGCGTTGCTGCGGCATGCCACAACTTGAACAGGGTGATATCGCTGCTGTCGCTGATGCGGCCAAGGAAACGGCGGCGGCATTGTTGCCCTGGGTTGAAAAGGGCTATGACATCATTGCCCTGGTGCCGTCCTGTGCCCTGATGCTGAAGTTCGAGTGGCCATTGATTTTGCCGGATGACGAAAACATAAAACGACTAAGCACGGCGACATCCGATATCACTGAATATGTCGCGGGCATCGCCAAGAACGAAGGCATGGCTGGCGGACTGAAACCGTTGGATGGCGGCGTCACGGTTCATATCGCGTGTCACGCCCGGGCTCAGAACATGGGCCAGAAGGGCGCCGAGATCCTGCGCCTGATCCCCGAGACAGAAATCAAGGTGATTGAGCGCTGCTCTGGTCATGGTGGCTCATGGGGGATTATGAAGGATAATTTTGAGACTGGTTTGAAGGTCGGCAAACCCGTCGCGCGCCAAGCCGCGAAAGCTGCGAGCGGACACGTGGTTTCTGAATGTCCGCTGGCCCGCGATCATATTTTGCAGGGTATCGAAAAACTTGGTGAAAAAACCGACCAGATCAGCACCGCCCAACATCCTATTGAGCTCCTCGCCAAAGCCTATGGCATATGAGCGAACCGAGTGGAGTTAGCGCCATGAGCTCGAATACCGAGATGACCCGCGCCGATATTATGTCGATGGATGACTACGGCCCAGTCCGTGCCGAACGACGCAAGCGAATGTCAGAGATCAAGCGCCACCGGCGGCTTGCCGTCGGCCCGGACGCGACCTTCTATTTCGAGAGTTACGAGACCATGTGGCATCAGGTTCATGAAATGCTCTATATCGAGCGCGGTGGCGAGGAACAGATCGCCGATGAGCTGAACGCTTACAATCCATTGATCCCGAAGGGCCGTGAATTGGTCGCGACCTTGATGTTTGAAATTGACGACGAAGACCGCCGGGGCAAATTCCTTGCGGGCCTGGGCGGGGTTGAAGAAACGGTGACAATAACCCTCGGCGACGAAGTCATCCGTGGTGTGCCGGAAGAAGACGTCGACCGGACAAGCGCCGAGGGCAAGGCTTCATCGGTCCAATTTCTGCATTTTCCATTCACCGATGGGCAAGTCGCCTTATTCCGTGATCCTGGCATCAAAGCCGTTCTTGCCATCGAACATCCAAAATATGGGCACATGACTGTCATCGCCAAGCAAGCGCGCGACTCATTGTTAGCTGATTTTTCCACCTAGTTTTTGAGGTTCAGGAGATTAGTCAGCGCCTATTCGATGGTTTCGTGGCGGTAGACGCCCCAAAGCTCAACCCGTCGGAGCCATCCTTCACGGCCCTGAACCTCCACTTTGCACCATGGGGTGTCGATCGGACAACTCATCACCCGGCCAATCACGCCTGTTTCCAATCTGGCGACAGGGCTGCTTTGAGAATCCTGCTGTTGCCGTAAGGTCCGCGCCGTCTCAGTGACAATGAAGGTGCGCCGCCCCGCCAAAATGCTTTGATGGACCCAGCCCTGGGCGCCCTGCCAATCACGAACGCGCCGCCATGTACCGTACTCGGCGATAATCTCAATCGGCAGATGCTGGCGCCGGTATACCCATTCGACCGGATATTGGACGCCCGGCCCGGTGCGCATGTTGACTTCCGTCGCGCGCAGACTGACGAACCGGGGAAGTGGCAGGCCAGAACCTCTGGTCTGTGCGGAAGAAGGTGTCGGGAGCGGCGCGATAACGCCGAGGGCTAGAACCGAAATAAGCGCGGCGCGAACCATGGACAAGTGCATCTGCGGAAACCGTTCAGAATATGGAGCAACGAATCGCTTATTATAGGCCCCAAGTGCCGCTGCGCCAACGGATGCTGGACAAGTGGTTGGCGGATTGCTATGGCCTGGGGGTACCCGCCAGCAGGGAGGCGACCTAATGCCAATGAGCAAAACGCGCGTCGTGGTGACCCGGAAACTACCGGATGCTATCGAGACGCGGATGATGGAATTGTTCGACGTTCAGCTCAACCTGACCGACGATCCTATGCCGAAGGCCGACATCATTGAGGCGGTGAAAACCGCGGACGTGTTGGTGCCGACGGTGACAGATCGGATCGATGCTTCGGTGCTATCCCAAAGCGGTGAAAATCTCCGACTGGTTGCCAATTACGGCACCGGCGTTGACCACATTGACCTGGCCACGGCGCGGCAGCGGAATATTACCGTCACCAACACCCCGGATGTGCTGACAGAAGATACCGCCGACATGACCATGGGCTTGATTTTGGCCGTCTCGCGCCGCCTCACCGAAGGTGAACGACAGTTGCGCAGCGGCGACTGGGCAGGCTGGTCGCCGACCGGCATGCTGGGGCACCGGATCTACGGCAAACGCTTGGGCATTGTCGGCATGGGCCGCATCGGCCAGGCACTGGCCCGCCGGGCACGCGGGTTTGGTCTGTCCATCCACTATCACAATCGCCACCCTGTCCACGAAGAACTTGAGGGTGAATTAGAGGCAACCTACTGGGAAAGCCTCGATCAAATGCTGGCCCGCATGGATGTGATTTCCATCAATTGCCCCCACACACCGGCGACGTATCATCTGTTGTCGGCGAGGCGTCTGAAGCTGCTGCAGCCGCAAGCCGTGATCGTCAACACGTCGCGCGGCGAAGTGATTGATGAAAACGCCCTGACGCGGATGCTGGTTGGCGGCGAGATTGGTGGTGCCGGGCTGGACGTATTTGAGCACGAGCCGGCCGTCAATCCGAAGCTTGTGGCCCTCGATAATGTCGTGTTGCTGCCGCACATGGGGTCGGCAACCCATGAGGGGCGCATCGACATGGGTGAAAAAGTGTTGATCAACATCAAGACGTTCATTGATGGGCACAATCCGCCGGATCGGGTGCTGGGCGAAGGTTTCTAAAGGTTTGCGTGCACCCACAGGCTAAGCCCCAGAGGCAGTCTTCCCATGGCGACTACGCCGCTCAGCCGCCCCATTCCCTACACGGACCCGATTGCCGTTTACACCGCTTTGGCCGGTGGGGGTGTCGCTGCGTTATTGGATAGCGCCGGCCAGATAGGCGACCGCGGCCGATACAGTTTTATTGCTTTCGATCCCTACCGGGTGTTGCGCGCCGATCCTGAAAGCCTTGATCTGTTTGAAAGTTTGGCACGCGCTCTTGAATTCGCTCCCTTCGACGCCGATCCAGAATTACCACCGTTTCAAGGCGGCGCCGTGGGGTATTTGGGTTACGAAATGGGGCGCCACCTCGAACGCTTGCCGCCGTCACGCGAAAAGGGCAGCGGCGCGCCGGACATGGTTGTCGGCTTATACGACACCGTCGTCAGCTTTGATCATGAGAAACAAAAGGCCTGGCTTGTCGCGGCAGACTTGGATGACGCAAGGCCCGCGGCGGAAACCCGACTGGAAACCGCCGAGGCGCAGCTTCGCGCCGCCCCGCCGCTGGCGGACATCGATTGGTCGATGACCGCCGAATGGACACCGGAAGTCCCACCCGCCGAATATAAGGCCATGGTTCAGCGCGCCATCGATTACATCTATGCCGGCGATATTTTCCAGGCCAATATCACCCAGAGGTTCCTGGCGACCAAGCCCACGGGCCTGCGCCCGTTTGAGCTGTTTCGCCGGCTGCGGACCCTTTCTGCCAATCCTTATGGCGCTTTTCTGGACTGCGGCGATGGTCTCGCGGTGGCTTCGGCATCGCCGGAAATGTTTCTACGCTTGGAGGCCGATGGGCGGATATCAACGCGACCGATTAAGGGGACCCGGCCACGGGGCGATAATGCCGTTGCTGATCAGTCGCTTGCCGAGGCTTTGCAGGCAAGCCCTAAGGACCGGGCCGAGAATTTGATGATTGTCGATTTGATGCGCAATGATATCGGCCGGGTTTGCCGCATCGGCAGCGTCGGTGTCCCTGAGCTCTGCGCCCTGGAGACATTTCCTTCCGTGCACCACCTGGTGTCCGAGATCGATGGTGCCTTGATGCCGGGTATCGGCCCCCTTGACGTGTTGTGTGCAGCCTTTCCAGGCGGGTCCATCACCGGCGCCCCGAAAGTCAGGGCCATGGAAATAATCCATGAGTTGGAGCCCGCGCGGCGCGGGCCTTATTGCGGCACCATAGCGTGGATCGGCGCGGACGGCGCGATGGAATCAAGCATCGTCATCCGCACGCTGGTAATTGAAGGCAACCAGGTCATCGCCCAGGCCGGTGGCGGCATTGTGGCCGACTCCGTCCCCGCTGAGGAATACGCCGAAAGCCTGGATAAGGCCGGCGTGTTACTGTCGGCGCTCAACCCCGATTGGAGAGCCGAGGACGGATAGCATGAAGATTTATGTCAATGGCGATTGGACCGATGCCGTTGAGGCCGCTGTCCCCGCGACGGACCGTGGCGTCGCGCTTGGCGACGGTTTGTTTGAAACCGTTGCGGTGCGCACCGGTGCATTGCGCCGCGTCAATGCGCACCTTGCCCGGCTTCGGAGCAGTGCTGCGGATCTTGGCTTGGAGCTTCCAGGTGACGATTTTGACGCCTTATTCCGTGAAGCTGTCCGGCTCAATGCAATCGACAACGGCATGGTGCGTTTAACGCTTACCCGTGGCGCCGCGCAAGCCGGATTGGCGGCAGCGGACAGCGGGCCGCCGACAGTCATCATTTCATCGGTTCGGCGCGATCCGCCAGAAGGGCTAGTGCGTGCAATCATCTGCGAGACGACCCGGCGCAACGAACACTCGCCGACATCGCGGCTGAAGACGACGAACTACATGGACAATATTCTGGCGGCCCGCGAAGCGGCCCGCCTGGGCGCCGACGAAGCGCTGTTGCTGAATACTCAGGGTCGCCTGGCCGAAGCGACGATTGCGAATGTGTTTTTGGTCACCGACGGCCAAATTGTGACGCCGCCGGTATCGGAAGGCGCGCTGCCGGGCATCATGCGCGCCGCCGTTATGGCCGCCGAGGATGTCGATGAGCGGCCGCTTGAATTGAAGGAACTGGATCGCGCTTCGGAAGCGTTGTTGACCAACAGCGGAGGTATCCGCGCGCTAGTCAGCGTTGACGGCAAACCCGTCGGTGACGGTCAGGCCGGACCGGTTTATCATCGCCTGCAAGATATCGTTTGAATAAGGAGCTTCCCATGACCGACACCCCTGATTTTATCGAGGACCGTTACGGCATCGATATCGCCGCCGATCCGTCGGCCATGAACGCGACCATCGAAGGCTTGCTGCGCCGTCGGGTGTGCCGGAATTTTGCCGACAAGGAAATCGACGACGGCCTGTTGAATTTGTTGTTGGCCTGCGCTCAATCGGCGCCGACGAAATCCAACCTGCAGCAATATTCCATCATCGCGGTGCGCGATCAGGATACCCGCCAAAAGATCGCGGATTTGGTGCCGTCCATGCCATGGATGGCCGATGCGCCTGTATTTTTAGTGTTTCTGGGTGATGTCCGACGTATCCGGCGGCTGGCGGATTCCCATGACCACGATTACGCCAACAACAACGCCGATACGTTCATGAATGCCTGTGTCGATGCTGCGCTGGCTATGCAGATGTTCATTGTCGCGGCGGAAAGCGCCGGCCTGGGCTGTTGCCCGATCAGCTATGTGCGCAACCGCATCGATGATTTTGCCGAGTTATTGTCCTTGCCGGACGGTGTATTCCCCATTGCGGGCCTGCCTGTTGGCTGGCCGGCGGCACCGGGCTATGTCTCCATGCGGTTACCGCAAAATGTCGTGGTTCACCGCGAGCGCTATGACGACGCCAATATGGTCTCGAACGTGACGGATTATGACGATCGCAACCATGACCGGTTTCCGTTGTCGGCAGGCAAGCAGCGCCATACGGACAAGTATGGAGTGTTGGAAAAATGCACCTGGTCGGAAAATGTGGCACGTCAATTGTCATTGCCGGAACGCCCAGGATTTGCAGTATTCCTGAAATCCAAGGGTATTAATTTGGATTAATCCAATCGCGCTAGATAAATACCATAGCGCCGTCTCTAGATGCGTCGCTCAAGAAGGTGACGACGCCGCCTTCTTCAATGCTGAGGTCATCGCGCAGCACCTCGCGGTTCATGTTCAGGGCCCTGAGCCCCATTTCGCATACCAGGAATTTCACGTTCATGGCGGCGCAGGCTTCAAGTAGTTCTTCAAACGTCGCAACTTTCTTCGCGCCGTAGTCAGCATCACGCGCCGCACCATCTCCAAGACCGTCGCTCAATAGCATTGTCTTCCAGCCCGTTGGCGCCACAAGCGCCTGGCAAGCCTGCATGGTAAAGAACAAAGTTACGGGCGTGCCGATGGCGGCGGCGGCGGAAGCCATCACCAAGGCGTAGTGGACTTTATCGAAATGACCGTCGTAAACGACGATAGAGAGTTTGTTGGGGCTGGGGTGGCCGTCACTCATGGTAGCTTAGGTCCGTGATCGTCGGATTGTCGCCGCAGACCGGGCATCCCGTGTCCGGTTTGACGGTAATTTTCCGAGTTTCCGCGCCGAGCCCATCGATGATCACCAATGACCCCGCCAGGCTGGTGCCGATGCCGAGAATTTCCTTGATTACCTCGGTCGCCTGGAATGATCCGACCATGCCGCAAAGCGCACCCATTACGCCGGCTTCCGCGCACGTGGGGATTTGACCATCTGGCGGCGCTTCTCGGAAGATGCATCGGTAGCACGGCCCCGGTGCTTCGCCCTTCGGTCCCGAGAAGGGCCGGTAGGTCGCGACCTGTGCATCGAAGCGAAGGATCGCGGCCGATACCAGCGGCGTCTTGGTGAAAACACACACATCATTGACCAAAAACCGGGTCGAAAAATTATCACAGCCATCGGCGACGACATCGTAGGCGCCGATCAGGTCCATGGCATTGGCGGCGGTAATTCGCTCGCGGTGCTGGACGACGGTTACGTCCGGGTTGATGGCGGCGACGGCCTCGGCGGCACTTTCGACCTTGGCGCGGCCGATATCAGCGGTGCCGTGCAGAACCTGGCGCTGCAGGTTTGAAAGATCCACCGTGTCGTCGTCAATCACGCCGATTGTACCGATGCCTGCGGCAGCCAGATACAAGATCGATGGCGAGCCCAATCCGCCGGCGCCGATGACCAGGACCTTGGCGTCTAGTAATTTCGCCTGACCTTCGCCGCCGACCTCGGGCAGCAGAATGTGGCGGGCGTATCGGTTGATCTGTTCTTCGCTAAAGTCCACGTAGTGACCCCGGGCTTGGTGTTATTCGAGACCGTCGAACAAGGGCGTCGACAGGTAGCGCTCGGCGAAACTCGGCAACACCGCGACAATGGTTTTGCCGGCCATGTCCGGGCGTTCGGCGACTTCCAGGGCAGCGGCGATGGCCGCGCCCGATGAAATGCCGACGGCCAGGCCTTCCATTTTGGCGGCTTTGCGGGCCATGGCGAAAGCCGTTTCATTGCCAATTTTCAGAACCTCGTCGATCACGCCTTCGTTCAGGATATCGGGTACGAAGCCGGCGCCAATGCCTTGAATTTTGTGCGGCCCCGGTGTGCCGCCCGACAGAACCGGGCTGTCTTCGGGCTCGACGGCGATCATTTTAAAATCCGGCTTGCGCGATTTGATCACTTCTGCGACCCCGGTAAGCGTACCGCCGGTGCCGACGCCGCTGATCACCACATCAACGCCGCCATCCGTGTCGCGCCAGATTTCCTCGGCCGTAGTGCGGCGGTGAATTTCGGGATTGGCGGGATTCTCGAATTGTTGCGGCATCATGGCGCCGGGGGTCTCATTGATGATTTCATTGGCCCGGTCAATAGCGCCGCGCATGCCCTTAGCCGCCGGCGTCAGCTCAATCTCGGCACCCAGCAGCAGCAGCATCTTGCGACGCTCCAACGACATGCTTTCCGGCATCGTCAAAATCAGCCGGTATCCCTTGGCCGCACATACAAAAGCCAGAGCGATCCCGGTGTTGCCCGATGTGGGTTCGACCAGTGTGGCGCCAGGCTTGATCCGGCCGTCCATTTCTGCGGCTTCAACCATGGCCAAGCCTATGCGATCTTTGACCGATCCCAGCGGATTAAAAAACTCGCATTTGCCCAGAACATCGGCGTTGACCCCGGCGTCGGCGGCCAACCGGCCCAGTCTAACCAAAGGCGTCGCGCCGACGGTATCGACAATGCTGTCGTATACGCGGCCTCGGAATTCAGGTGTTGGGTTGTTATTCATGTTCTGCTTTCTGAGGATCCGATTGGCACGGGATGGGCACTAAATGGTGAAATCGAGGGTTTGGCGGCCTTCACTGAGGATGCCGGCGTTGTCGGCCTCGCCACAAAGATCATCAATCGACGTTTCGTCCAGGCGCTGCATAATGGTTTCCTGCATCTCCAGCCATAACGGCTGCACCACCTTGAGGCCAAGCTCCGAGCCTGCGATTTCCGGATCCTCGCCGTCGGGCCCATCGCTCGCATGGACGACACGCACGATGTCACCGACGTTAATGCGACGGCGTTCGCGGGCTAGGCGGTAGCCGCCGCGCGGACCGCGGACCCCAACCAAGATACCGCTCCGTACCAATTGCTGCAGAGCTTGTTCCAGATAACGCCGGGGGATGCCTTGGCGGCGGGTGATTTCGTGGCTCTGCACCGGTTCGGCGCCGGCGTGATAGGCGATATCCAGCACCGCCTCGATGGCAAACAGGGCTTTTTTAGATAATCGGAACATTAGGGTGCGCGCCCCGTCCCGGTTGACCCGAAACCCCCGGCGCCCCGGGCCGTATCATCCAATTCGCCAACCTCGCGCCAGGCGACCGTGGTCACCGGCGCGACCACCATCTGGGCGATGCGCATGCCGCGTTCAACGGTAAAGGGTTTGCTGCCGTGATTAATCAAAATAACGCGGATTTCGCCCCGGTAGTCAGCATCGATGGTGCCGGGGCTGTTCAACACGGTGACGCCATGTTTGGCCGCCAGGCCGGACCGTGGCCGGATTTGCGCTTCAAATCCAGGCGGCAGTGCGATGGCCAAGCCCGTGGGCACCATCAACTGTTCGCCCGGTGCGATGGTTTCGGCCGCCTCGACGGCGGCCACCAAGTCGGCGCCGCCGCTTAATGCCGTGGCATAATGGGGCAATTCCAGGCCGTTCGCATGGGCCAGGCGCTGGACATCAACGTCGATGCTACTCATGAAGCATTTCCGGCCACCGCTTCCAAGGCATCGGCGATGCGAAGAGCCAACTCAGTACCGACGGCCTTTTTGGAAAGCCGTGGCCAATCCTCAACGCCGTCGTGGCTAATTAGATGCACCGTATTGGCATCGCCGGCGAAGGTGCCGGTGTCCGGCGACACATCATTGGCGACGATCCAATCACAGCCTTTGCGGTCAAGCTTGGCTTGTGCATGAGCGACAACGTTTTCCGTTTCCGCCGCGAAACCCACGACCAAACCGGGGCGGCGGTTCCCGGGTTCGCTGAGGGCGCGCAGAATATCGGGGTTCTCCGTCATCACTAGCGCCGGTGGGCCAACGCCCGGCGATTTTTTTAGTTTTTCGGTGGCTTCTGCCTCAACCCGCCAGTCCGCCACGGCTGCGGCGCAAACGGCGACATCGGCAGGCAGGGCGGCTTCGCATGCAGCCAGCATTTGCCGCGCCGTCTCAACGTGCACGACATTGACGCCCGGCGGATCTGGGAGCCGCGTCGGGCCGGTGACCAACGTTGTCTCCGTCCCCAGACCGTTCAGCGCTTCGGCGATGGCATGGCCTTGCTTTCCCGACGACCGGTTGGCGATGTAGCGGACCGGATCGATGGGCTCATAGGTCGGGCCGCTGGTGACGAGCGCACGTCTCCCCTGGAGACGGGATCGGTCACGAAAAAAAGAGGCGACCGCGTCGACAATATCCAACGGCTCGGACATCCGGCCCATGCCGAACTCGCCGCAGGCCATGTCGCCTTCGTCTGGTCCGATAAATGTGATGCCGCGGGCTTTCAGGGTCTCGACGTTGGCTTGCGTGGCGGCGTGCTCCCACATACGCACGTTCATAGCGGGGGCCACCAATACCGGCTTGTCGGTGGCCAGCAATACCGTCGTCGCCAGGTCATCGGCTTCGCCGTGGCACATTTTAGCCATCATGTTGGCGGTCGCCGGTGCGACCAGCAGCGCGTCGGCCTGACGGCTCAGGTTGATATGACCCATCTCGTTTTCGTCGGTCAGCGAAAACAAATCCTGATAAACTTTATCCTCACTGACGGCGCCCAAGGCCAGCGGCGTGACAAACTCAGCGCCGCCACGCGTCAAAACACAGCGCACGGCGGCGCCGCGTTCGCGCAACCGGCGGACGAGGTCGGGGCATTTGTAGGCGGCAATACCGCCGGAAACGATCAGCAAGAGGCGTTTGCCATCAAGCATGTGAAAATATCTCATTTAACGAAAAATCAGTGTGATTAAATTAATCACACGCCTGGGACCGCGCAAGCATCATTATTGCCTAAGCCATTGACAATACGCTATCCGAATAGTTTCCCGGCACTCAGCTGAATTTGACGACGACAACGATGATCAGGAGCAAAATCGCGAAAAACCAAAGCGACTGTACAATGCCGCCGCCGCCCGCCGAATCACGCCGCAATTGGGCGATGGTTTCGGGATGCAGGCGGACCCGGCCGCCGGAAATCATGGCCGATGTTTCCTCAATGCCTTCGAGCATGCGTGGCAATTTA
>Ga0233433_10002350_pt1 | contig 16718 bp, 12 predicted proteins | sample SI_122_August201_5_FD_179868 | JGI IMG/M metagenome (GOLD analysis project Ga0233433, IMG submission 179868) | Seawater microbial communities from Saanich Inlet, British Columbia, Canada - SI_122_August2016_100_MG | ecosystem: Environmental > Aquatic > Marine > Inlet | place: Canada: British...
TTCAGCGGGATGATCGTTGTCACCGGTGAGGACGAACATATTACCGTCGGGCTGCTCGACCGGTGGGTTATCGGTCGTGGGCGAAAGATCCAGATCATCGCGGTGCATATTGTCAGCCTCGTCTCGATCCTCTTCATCGCGTGGCGGATGGCGACCCTCAGTATGCATCACTTCGAAAACCAGAACCTGCACATGATGATCGACATCCTGTTCTGGCCGTTCTCATTGATTTTTGCCTTCATGGCCCTGTGTTCTGCACTACTCGTCGTCCGCAATCTCTTCCGTGTGCTGCGCAAGCGCCCCGAGGACATTGTGGCGCCGGAGATCCCCAATGTTTGAAACCCTCATTGGGCTGTCTGCGCTGATCGTGCTGCTGCTGGCCCGGGTGCCCCTGGGCTTCGGCATGCTGATTGTTGGGTTTGTCGGTGCGGCGGTGGTGCGCAGCCCGAATGCGGCGTTGGCAGGGGTCAGCGCGATCATTTTCGATATCGCCATCTCGCCGGCCTTCGTTGTGCTGCCGTTATTCCTGCTCATGGGCGCCTTTGTTTCCCAGGCGCGGTTGTCGGACGACCTTTACGATGCCGCCTATGCCTGGCTCGGCCATTTAAAGGGCGGGCTGGCCATGTCCACCGTGGCGGCCAGCGGCGGGTTCGCGGCCGTGTCCGGCAACTCGGTTGCAACGGTCGTGACCATGGCCAAGGTCGCGCTGCCCTCCATGCGGCGCTATGGCTACAGTGACAAGCTGGCAGCCGGTACCATCGCAGCCGGCGGCACTCTCGGCATTCTGATCCCGCCGAGCAACGCACTCATCATCTACGGGCTTTTGACCGAATCTGATGTCGGCAAACTGTTCCTCGCGGGCATCGTCCCGGGGCTGATCACCATCGCGCTTTATATCTTCGTGGTCCGGGCGATCGTCACCGTCAGCCCGGAGCAGGGCCCGGCCGGTGAACGAAGCAGTTGGGGAACCCGCTTCCGTTTGCTCCTGCGGGTCTGGGGCGTGGTGGTCCTGTTCCTGATGATCATGCTGGGGATTACCTTCGGCATCTTCACGCCAACTGAGGCGGGTGCTGCGGGCGCCCTGGGCGCGCTGTTGTTCGCCGTGGGCCGGCGGCGGATGTCCTGGCACGGCCTCTATCTGGCGCTGTTCGATGCGGGCAAGACCACGGCGATGCTGTTCACGGTTCTCTTCGGGGCCCTGGCGTTGAACCAGTTCATTCAGCTGTCCGGCGTGGGCGGCCAGCTCACCGAATTCGTGACCGGTCTCAAAGGTGGGCCGACGGTTTCGATCTTCGCCATTCTCGGGATTCTCGTGGTGCTGGGCATGTTCGTCGAGGGTCTGGCGATGATCCTCCTGGTGGTGCCGGTCTTCGTGCCCATCGTCGATGCCCTGGGCTTCGATCTCATCTGGTTTGGGATATTCCTGGTTGTTGCCTCGGAGATTAGCCTGATCACGCCGCCGGTCGGCCTCAACGTGTTCGTGCTGAAGGCCATGATGAAGGATGTTGAGTTGTCGACGATTTTCGCCGGCATCATGCCGTTCTTCGTGGCCGATATTTTCCGTCTGATGCTTTTGATCTTCTTTCCCGCTTTGGCGCTTTGGCTGCCAAGCCTGCTTTGAGGGAAATCATGATGGGCAGATTTTCCAACGTTCCTGGAATACCGAAGCTTGCCTCTTGGGTGTGCCTCTCCGGGCAGGGCCAATCGACTGAAAGTGAAGGAATCTAGCCATGCATATTGTCCGTCTTGACGAAATTCCGTGGGAAGACCGCGTCAATGTCGACAATTGGCCGAGCCGCGGGGGCACCTACTACAACAACACGGATACGGAGTTGTGCATCCGGCTGATTGATTACTCCTTCGGTGCGATTGAGCCTCGCCACGTCCATGCAGGGACGCACGCCACGACGGTTCTGAAGAACACGACCATCGTGGACGGGCTGACATTGGGGCCGCTCGATGTGGTGATAGGTCCGAGCAATGAGCCACACGGGCCGCTCAACTACCCGTTGGGTTGTTTTTTGCTGTCGGCCTTCCAGGGCAGTTTCTTCCACTCCGAAGTCGAGACGTTGTTTGAGGAAAAGCATTACCGGCTCGTGCAACATACGAAGATCGATTGGGTGCGGAAGGGCGATGGCTGCCGGGTCAAAACCCTTGTTGACCATGGCTGCGGGCGGCTGTTGGTTGAGGCAATTCGCATGGAGGCCGGCGCGCGTCTCGAGCCTGAATTCCTCGGGGCCCTGCTGCACGATGGTGCCGTATCCGTTGGCGGCACGGCGTTGGGCGAGTGGGATTTCATTTACGCCGATGAGGGCGATCCGCGCGCCGAGGTGGTGTGCACGACCGATGCCACCCTGCTCGCCCTGACCATGCGCGATGCCTAGGGCCTGGGAAATTATGTAATGCAGGCAAATGTTTAGGGGAAGTGATCGAAATGAACGTTGATCGAGTTTTGCCGGAATTTGACGCCATATTCGGTGATCAACAGCCGTCGATCGATACCATCGCCCACGGTTTGTATTTTGGCGAAGGACCGGTTTGGGACAAGCGCGAGGGCCGGTTTCTTTGGACCGAAATCATCGGCGACGCGATCTGGGAATACCGTCCGGGTGTTGGCAGCCGTAAGTTGATGGCGCCGAGCGGCCATGCCAACGGCATGACGTTTGACCTGGAAGGCCGGTTGTTGGTTGCGGGCTGGTCGACGCGCTCCGTGTGGCGCATGGAACATGACGGGACGACCACCGAACTGGCGTCGGAATATGAGGGCAAGCCGCTCAATGGGCCCAACGACATCGTCGTGCGCTCGGATGGGTCGATTTACTGGACCGATCCGCCCGGTGCGCTGTCCATTCCCGGCATGGAAGGCCATGACCAGCAGCGCTATCTCGATATGCAGGGCGTTTACTGCCTGACCCCCGATGGCGAGGTGCATCTCGCCATTGCCGATTGCACCTATCCTAATGGCCTGGCCTTCTCGACAGATGAGAAGCTGCTCTACGTAAACGATACGCAGCTCGGTCAAATTCGCGCGTTCGACGTCAATGCCGATGGCAGCGTTGGGCCGGGTCGACTGTTTCACCAGCAGACCGGCAGCGAGGAGGGCGTCGCCGACGGCATGAAGGTCGATGTGAACGACAATGTCTATTGCACCGGTCCCGGCGGCATACATGTGACGAATTCCGCGGGTGACCTGATCGGTCGCCTGTTGATCCCGGGGCATTGCACGAACATCGCCTGGGGTGGGGATGACTGGACGTCGTTCTACATCACGACATTTCACACCGTCGTGCGGACCCGTTTCGGGGTTCCCGGCGTGGCGGTTTGGTGAGGGGCGGGCGATGACACAAGATATGAAATTCGAAACTGTGGCCGGTCCTTTCGATAGTCCGGCGAACGGTGTCGTCTGGGACGGCGAGGCTGTGCTGTTTGCATTGCGCGAAGAACAGCGCCTGATGCGCCTCGATCCGGCCAGCGGCGAGGTCACCGAGGCCCGCAAATACACCAGCCGGACGGGTGGTCTCGCGATCGGCCCCGACGGGGAGCTCTATGGCGGCCAGGAAGCCAGCCGGCGGCTGATCGAATTTTTACCCGATGGCAGTTCGACGGCAATCGATGCCTTGCTCGACGGCAAGCACCACAATCACCCCGGCGACCTGTCGGTAGACGGTCAGGGGCGGATATGGTTCACAGACCCGTTCAGCCCGGTCCTCGCACAGGGGCCGCAATTCTTCCCGCCGCTCGACCATGCGTCGGTGTTGCGGGTCGCGCGTGATCACCGCCGTGCCTGGGTCATGCAGCGCATGACCTTCGATACGGTTGCTCCACGGGCGGTGCTCGTCTCGGCGGATCAGAAGACGCTGTATATCGCCGAAGGCGAGCCGGACCATGACCATGTGCGCGAGTTGCGTGCCTATCCGATCGATGGCGACGGATCACTTGGCAACCACAGCGTGCTCCACACATTCGGCGCTGATCATCGTGGCCCTCAGCGTGGTATCGAGGGAATGTGTCTCGACGCGGATGGAAACATCGTCGCGTGCGGCGGGTGGGCTAAGAACGGACCCGGCCCGCTGATCTATGTGTTTTCACCCGCCGGGCGGCTTTTGAAAACTTATGACCTTCTCGCCGATATGCCGAACCGCTGCGCCTTTGGCGGCCCGGATATGGCGACGCTCTATGTCACCACGGCAACGGGCGAGTTGTTGGCCGGTAAAGCCGCCGGTTGATCGCCCAATCATTCGATTTTGTTGAGTTACGTGAGGATAAGTAAACGATGGCACAACTGCCCTATATAACCGACGAGGAGGCGACTGGAATGGTCGCCACCTTGTTCAAGCACAACCGCAAACTCTACGGACGGGTCGCAAACGCTATCCGTGTTGCGGCGCATTCGCCGAAGCTGGCGCAGGCTGTATTCGGATACAACGTGCCGTTGCTGCGCGAGGAGATTACCGAGAATCTCCCCGTCCGCCTCAAGGCCATGATCATCCTCAAGACGTCGATGCTGAACGGTTGCGCTCATTGAATCAGTCACAACTTAACGCTCGGTCGGGGGTTGGGTTTTGAGGATTCATTGGTTGAAGCGCTGGAGGGGGACTTCCAGTGTTCTGACATGTTCACGGCAGCTTAAAAAGCGGCGATCAAATGGGCCGAGGTGCTGACGGAAATGACCTATCGGGGGCAAAACCCCGGGGCGATGCCGGAACTGAAGAAACACTTCAATTCCGCGCAGATCGTCGAGATCACGATGATTTCCGGGTTCTTCAATTTCTGGAACCGCTTCACTGACGGTTTGCAGATCGACATCGAAGATGCACTGGTAATGAATAAGTTTGCCAAGTCGGCCACGATCGATCCGGCGGACTATGTCGCCTACATGCGCGACTGCTGGTGGAACCACGAAGACGAAGGCGGCGGGGACGCAAAGTCCTAGCCCGTAATTGCGCCGAAATAGGCGAATAAAACAAAGGGAAGAAACGTCATGGCAAAAATGACTGGTGCCCAGGCGATAGCGCGCATGCTCGAAGACTATGGGGTGACCCATATTTTCCATGTGCCCGCGATCCTACGCAGGACGATGGTCGAACTCGAGGCATCGACCTCGATCAAACGGGTGCGTACCCATGGTGAGAAGTCCGCGGCATATATGGCGGACGGCTATGCACGGGCATCGCGGCGGCCGGGCATCTGCATGGCGCAGACGGTCGGTGCTCTGAACCTCGCCGCCGGCCTACGCGATGCGTGGCTCGCTCACTCACCGGTGATCGCCTTGACCGGCGGGCGCGACCCCGCCACGAAATTCCGCAAAGTCTATCAGCAGAATGATGACGTGCCGGTGTTCGATGCCGTGACGAAATTTAACGCCACGGTGGACTCTGTTGAGCGGTTTCCCGACATGGTTCGCCAAGCGTTCCGGGTCGCGGTTTCTGGGACGCCCGGGCCTGTGCATCTTCAGTTCCGTGGTAACGAGGGGCAGATGGATGTCGAAGAGGCGGATATGGAGCCCCTCGTCGAGGCTGCTTTTTCCCAAGTCCCGCCGTTTCGGCCCGAACCCGACGATGCGAGTGTGAAGAAAGCCGTTGAGCTTCTGCAGGCGGCCAAGCGGCCTGTGATCGTCGCGGGCGGTGGCGTGCGCTGGTCCGATGCTGATCCCGCGGTGGTCGCACTTGCGGAGAAGCTACATATCCCGGTCGCAACCTCCCTGAACGGCAAGGACTCGATTCCTGGCACGCATCCGCTGAGTGTGGGCGTTGTCGGTACTTATTCGCGCGGGTCCGCCAATCAGGTTGTGATGGACGCCGATCTCGTTTGCTTCATTGGCACCGAAACCGGCGGTATGACCACCCATTTCTGGAAGGTGCCCAAGCTGGGCACGCGGGCGATCCAGATCGACATCGATCCCGAGGCGCTCGGGCGTAACTACATGCTCGATGCCGCCGTCCTCGGTGATGCCAAGGTCACGATTGAGCGTATGGTGGCGCACGCGGATGCCTCGACCGCCGCAAGCCGCACCGGCTGGGTCAGGCAGGCCCGCAGGCATGTCGGCGACTGGTACCAGAAGTATAGCGAGCTGCTTTCCTCGGAGGAGGCGCCGACCCGGCCAGAACGCATTTGCAGCGATCTGTCCAAGCATCTGCCCGAGGATGCGTTCGTCGTCGTCGACACGGGCCATGCGGGGATGTGGATGGGCGGGATGTTCGATCTGCAGTTGCCGACCCAGAGCTACATCCGCTGCGCGGGGCATCTGGGCTGGGCGTTCTCGGCCTCGATCGGAGCCCAGTGCGGGGTGCCGGACCGGCCTGTTGTCTGTTTCACCGGCGATGGCGGTTTCCTTTATCACGTCGCCGAAATCGAGACCGCAGTCCGCTGGAATATCCCGGTAGTGATCGTTGTGAACAACAACCACTCCGGCAATCAGTCCAAGCTCGGCTACGACCAGGTCTATGGCGGTAAACAGACTGAGCAGGCGCAGGAATTATGGGTCTGGACCGACGTGAACATCGCCAAGGTCGCCGAGACCTTCGGAGCCCAAGGGCTCCGGGTCGAGAAGCCTTCCGAGTTTGCGCCGGCATTGGAGAAAGCGATCGCATCCCGGCGAACAACAATCATCGATGTTGTGACCGATATGGATGCGCAGGCGCCATTGCCGATCGGCTAGGGGAGAAAAACCATGCCTAAATTACCAATGACAGTGATCCGTCGCCTGGTGACAGGCAACGACGCGCAGGGACGTTCGACGATCGTGTGGGACGGACCGGCGCCGAATGCCAACAACGCCGCGCTAGCGAGCCGCACCCACAACACCAATATCTGGGTGTGGGACGGCGCGCCGCTGGCACTGTCCGGTACAACGGACGAGGGCGACACGCCCTACGAATTCCCGGGGCCACGCGGGGGTGGTCACGTGCGTGTGGTTGAGACCCTGGCGTGCCCGGAAGATTACGATCCGGCGAGCGATCCGGACCTCCACGAAGTGCACGAGCCCAAATCGCGACCCAGCGGACGCAGCTGGGACAGGGGCGGCAAGAACATCTATTCCGCAGGCATGCACAAGACCCAGTCGGTCGATTTCGGAATCATGCTGTCGGGTGAACGTGAGCTGACCACGGATGAAGGTATGCTCCTGATGGAGCCGGGCGATATCGCCATTCAGGTCGGCTCCTGGCACAACTGGTCTTCGCCCCGGCTGGGCTGCGTCATGGCATTCGACATGATTGACGCGGTATTCGAAGATGGGGATCTGGGTGTCGTCCAGAGCAACGAACCTGTGGTCGATCTGCCCAAGGGTTTCGAGTTTCCCGATGGCGTCAAACCGGCGCGTCGGATTGTCGTCGCGGATCGTGAACAGGGGCGTTCGAGCATCATCGCTGACGGGCCGTCCCCTGACGTGCGTTTCGATCCGGCGCGGCCGGGTTTTGCGTCGGCGCGGCTGTGGGTGATTGACCATAACCCAGCGAAGATGATGCTGGAGACACTGCATCTGCCGCACACGATCGAGCCGCCGAAGAATGGCTCGGTCTGTCGGGTCGTGACCCATCCACCGGAGGCGAACTGGGAAGGTAAGGTCGGCCCTAAGGATGTCGCGGCGTATTTCGAGTCCATGGGTTCGCCCGGTGCTTCGACCTATTCACCGACGGCGCCACATCCCTATATGCAGAAAACCGAGACCTTGGATTTCTGCTTCGTCCTCGAAGGTGAAATCGACCTGATTCTCGATACGGGAACAGTCTCTCTGAAGGCGATGGACGTCGTGGTCCAACGCGGCACGAGTCACGCATGGCGCAATCGTTCCGCGTCGCCCTGCCGGATGGCAGTCGCATCCCATGGCGGGTCTTATTGAGAGTATCCCGGGTTCGCGGGTTGCGCAGCAGGTAGAGATCGGTCGCGATCATCGTCGATATGGGGCAGGTCGTGTTCGATGGCACCGCTCAGGATGTCCTCGACAGCGCGGAGTTGCGCCAGCAATACCTCGCGATCTGACACCCCGTCGACGCCCACCGTGTAAATTCAGGTTCCAGCTATGTGTGCCGCTACACGGCGGCGTACGCTGTCCGATGCAGCGCAGCGGCAGTGTTAGAGAAAATCGGCTGGAGCGCAGCGGGGGTGGTCAGTAGCGTCATTGGATGAGAAACCCATTCCGCTATTTCAATCTGTCACCCGAGATTATTTGCCTAACGGTGGTGCACTCCGGCCGATTCTACGCGGCCCGGAAGCCGCCTTCTCGATAACGTACTTAGACGACACCGTAAGCGAGCATCGCGTCGGCAACCTTGACGAAACCGGCTATGTTGGCGCCGGCCAGGTAGTCGACCTTGCCGCCGCTCGTCGCGCCGTATTCCGCGCAATTGTCGTGGATATCTTTCATGATGCCCTTCAACAGATCCTGGAGTTCTTCCTCCTTCCAGGAAATGCGGGCGCTGTTCTGGCTCATTTCCAGGCCGGAAACCGCGACACCGCCGGCATTGGCCGCCTTACTGGGCGCATAAAGGATTCCGGATTCCTGGAAGGCGTCGATGCCAGCCAGTTCGGTCGGCATATTGGCGCCTTCGGAAACCGCCATGCAGCCATTGGCAAGCAGCGCCTTGGCTTCGTCGCCAGTAATCTCATTCTGGGTTGCACAAGGCACGGCGATGTCGCAGGGCACGTTCCAAGGCCGCCCTTCGTGGAACTCCACGCCGAACTCATCTGCATACTCCTTGATCCGGCCGCGGCGCACCTGCTTGAGGTCGACCATGAAGGCAAGCCTCTCTTCGTCGATGCCGTTGGGATCGTGAATGAAACCCGATGAGTCCGACATCGTGTGCACCGTTCCGCCCAATTGACAGACCTTCTCTGCCGCATAGGTCGCCACATTGCCGGATCCGGAGATCGCGACCTTCTTGCCTTCCATGCCATTGCTAGCATGCTGCAACATATTGTTGAGCATGTAGATCGTGCCGTAGCCCGTCGCCTCTGTCCGGATCAGGCTGCCGCCATACTCCAAACCCTTGCCGGTGAGAACACCGACGAACTCGTTGGCTAGACGCTTGTATTGACCGAACATGTAGCCGATCTCACGACCGCCGACGCCGATATCACCGGCCGGTACGTCCGTATCCTCACCGATATGGCGATGCAGCTCCGTCATGAAGGACTGGCAGAACCGCATGACTTCATTGTCCGACTTGCCTTTCGGATTGAAATCGGCACCGCCCTTGCCGCCGCCCATCGGCAGACCTGTCAGGCTGTTCTTGAAGGTCTGCTCGAAACCGAGAAACTTAAGGACGCTCAGGGTGACCGTCGGGTGGAAACGGATACCACCTTTGTACGGGCCGATCGAATTGTTGAACTGCACCCGGTAGCCGCGATTGACGCGGATATTGCCGTTATCGTCTTCCCAGCACACTCGGAACATAATCGCGCGATCCGGCTCCGCCATCCGCTCCAGGATTTGCATTTCCTGATATTGCGGCTTGTCCTGAATATACGGAATGATCGATGCAGCAACTTCCTGAACGGCTTGATGGAATTCCGTTTCGCCAGGATTTCGATTTTGAACTCCGGAAATGAATCGTTCAAGACTATCTGTACGTACCGTCATGGTGTTCCCCTTATACTAATGTGCTCTGACAGCGAATTCGCGGTTTACCCGGGATCCGCCGACCTGGATTTCGTTAAGCGTCGAGGGCGATCGCTCCCTTAGGAACGGGAACGCAGGCCAATCAACTGCCGGACCCATACTTCTTACCCGGTTCGGAAAAATACTCGACATCGCTGGACAACTTTTCCTACTTCGAGGTGGCAGTATATACAGCATCCCATTCTTCCCCCACACTTACTGGTGGATTTTCTCGAAAGTCAACGCATCTATTTTTTATTAATTCGTAGAACCCCCTAATTTCAAATTCAAATTCGCCACTAATTGAAATCATTTCATTACACATGGTAATTGCACGCTCCCAACTTTGAGACCGATATTCTTTTAATAACTCTGAATGGAGTCCTGACAAACGATCGAATTCATCGCTCGCCTTCAGCACCTCGTCCCCTAATAATGCATAAATACGACTGGCCTTTGCTTTTCCTTTTACCAAAATTAAATCTAACTCTAATATTGCTAGCTCGCCCACCTCATCAGCTGTCGTTTCGCCTATTATTATACGGACACCATATTCTTTACTTTGCCCCTCTAACCGTGCCGCTAAATTAACGCTATCCCCTAGAACCGAATAATCAAAACGTTGCTCAGAACCCATATTTCCAACGACGCAAGACCCCGTATTTAGCCCAAACCCGACCTTAAGATCTAAATGCTTTCGTCCTTCACGATCCGCTTGAACCTTTAACCTCTCATTAAGAGGGTCCATCTCATTCAGCATTAACAAAGCCGATTTACACGCATTATATGCATGATTATCATCATCTAGCGGAGCATTCCAAAACGCCATAATACAGTCACCCATATATTTATCGACTGTTCCTTTATTAGATAATATTACATTAGTCAGTGGGGTTAATAATTGATTTATAAGATTTGTAAGGCCGGGTGGATCAAATGACTCGGATATCGGAGTAAATCCCCTCACGTCACAAAATAACAGCGTTAGTTTTCTTTGATCACCACCAAGTCGTAATTGTTCTGGATTATTTGAAACACGCTCCACCATATCCGGCGACAAATACTTCGAAAACGCATTTCGTGTCTCTTTCTTCTTTGATTCCTCTCGTATGAACCCAAAATACGAAAGCGCCATATACATTATTACTAAAGATAATAATGGCGTTGTTGAATCAAGGAGGATGCGATATTTTACAAAACAGTACACACTTACCAAAATGGCAAATCCAACTAACACTAAAAATAAAACTGATGTCCACTTAGCCCCAAATATCGGAAATAAATAAATTAATAGAAATCCCGCAATGAAAACGAAAAATAACTCCGCACCTACAATATAATTCGGTCTCAATAAATACTCATTTAAAAGTATTGTCTCTAATAATTGCGTTTGCACCTCTACTCCTGGCATCGCAACATCAGTTGGGACAGCTCTAATATCTAACAGACCAACCGCTGAAGTCCCAACCAGCAATATCTTTCCCGCAATTAATTTTTTATCTACCGACTTATTTAATAAATCTGACGCAGATATGTAGCGAGTTTTTGATGAGTTAGAAAAGTACGGCCATATATAACCTGATTTATCTGTTTCTATCAGAAGTCTATTGTCTACCTTTATATTACGAATCCCCGCTTGATCTGACGAAACTAAAATTGCTCCCCTTGGTTTGCTATCATTTGTCGTTCGATAAGTATTTACCCTCAGTATTTCTAACGCCAACGATGGCAACACCTGTAAACAATTAGTCCTACCAAGCTGATCAACCATACTTTTGATATAACAACGATCGAATGCGAAAAAAGACGGTACTTTTCTGATAACTCCGTCCCTATCGGGGACTACATTAAAAACACCAAAACCACCATATGGGTGATGAGCAGCCTTTTCTAGAACATTTATATTCGGAATCAATCGTGTAAATTTAGGCAAAAAGTCACGCGGACTCTTATCGCCATTCAATTTTCTCTCTATAATCATAGTTTTTGGAAAATCATTTTTCTGTAAATTATCATTTTCTGTTTGATATCGTACAGCCCTACCCAGTACTACAGCAAATTTCGATAACTCGGACGCTAGGGTATCATCGTTTGACGGCAATGCTTTGATTTGCGCCTCTACATCCGAACTTAATCCTTCGATATTCCCTAGTATATTACGTGGGCTCAAACGATCGTATTCGGCAAATACAATATCAAATGCGATTAATGCAGCACCCAGTTCCCTGCTGTTCTTGACGAGTTTTGCTACAAGCGTCCTTGGCCATGGCCATTGCCCATATTCGGCAAGAGACCGCTCATCGATATCAATGATTAGTGCTGGTAATTCCGCCGCTTTAGCAACAGGACGAGGATACATTTTCTGCATTGCATCGAATGACATGGATCGGAAATCACTTAAATAAACGGGATCCCATACCCTGATTAGAGCGCAGAGCAACAAGACCGCTAAAGCGATATATTGATCTCGCGTATTAAACCGTAAAGCTCCCAACAGAGGCACGGCTTTTTTCGCTACCTGGCGAGTTATTTGACCTGGATACATCACGTCAATAAGTATTCAATGAATTATTAAGTGACTTAAATATGGGTTCGGTAAAATATTGGAGAACCGTTTTTGTTCCGGTCTTTATATCTACAGAAACAATCATTCCAGGAACAATTTTGAATTCTTGATTACCTTTATGAAGCGCGGTTGTCTCTAATTCTATTTCAACCTGATAATATGGCGGGTTTCCTTTTTCTCGAGTAGAGTCTGGCGCTACTCTTCTCACGACCCCTCTGATAGAGCCATATTCTAAAAAGTTAAGAGCCGCTACTTTTATTAAAGCTTCCATCCGCGGCTTTACTCCTGCGACATCAATTGGATTTAGTTTAGCGATTACCACTAAATCTCCATCAACAGGTACAACCTCTAATAAAACCGCTCCAGCACCGACAACACCTCCGATCGTCGTTGTAACAATATTTTTTACAATTCCGGCCACTGGACTCTTAATTGTCTCTCGTCTTCGGATATCCCGAGCCGGTTTGAGCTGATCATTCAATCGCGTTAATTTATTAGTAACTTTAACCGTTTCCTCTGAACGCCTTTTCCTTATCTCAGACCATTCTGATTCTTTCTTTTCAATAGCTTCCTCTCGCGCTGAGAGTAATCGTAAGTCAACACTCTTTAGTTCTTGTAACTGAGATTCTAGTAATGAAATCTGATTTTGAAGCTCAAGATAGTCAGTTTTCGTAACAAGCCGATCAGAGTAAAGTCTATTCATTGAGTCTAGCTGATCGCGTAATAACACCAAACTCCGTTCGATACCCCTTATTCTCGATTTATTTTCGTCAATGGCAAAAGTGCTTTGACTAATTTTTTGATCTAATACTGTCATTGTTGAACGTATTTGATTGTCACGTGCCTCATATATCGCTGTTTCATTATCAATGAAAACACCATCTAACTCTGTTTTTGCAGAGCCGAAATCCGGCACTCTTCCTTCTTCCTCTGCCTCTAGGCGTAGTAATTTACGCGAAAGCGCTTTATATTGTGACTCAAGGTCAAAAACATTTACTCGGACTGCCCCTAGTTGGAGCTTTATCAATGCATCTCCTTTCGAAACGAGATCTCCGTCTTCAACAAATACTTTCTCAACAATTCCCCCTTCGAAATGTTGGACTTTTTTAACTCTTCCCCTCGGTGTAACTTCACCTTCAGCTACCGCAACCATATCTAAATGCATAGTCGTCGACCACATAGCCAGAGATACGAATAAACATAATAACAGAATAATAAATAGCTTAGAATATCTTTTAGAATCTGACATTCAATAATTCTTTCGGCTTTCTTTTGACGACATAAGATCGTTGAAAGTACCTTGCCCCATAATTTCACCATTTGAAAACATAACCACAAGATCACAATGCCTGGCAACGTCTTCCCGGTTAGTACGAAATATAATAACTCGATTATCCTTTATCTTTAATATTTCTGACATTAACCAATCAAAATCAAATGGATTTAGAGCCAGAGGATCGATATCTAGTATCAGTATATTTTTCGGATAAAGTAAACACTTACACAGGCTTACTCGAAGCCAAAGATCTCTCCTATATTTCTGATTGATCGAGCTAATTAGGCTATCTACCCCGTCCGGCATTATCTTTATAAACGAGTTAAGGCCAGAAACCTTCATAGAATTAGACAACAGTTCTGGATCAACACTAGAAATATCGCCTAAGTGATCTCGCACAGACCCACCCACAAGAGCTGGATAGTTAGTAACTAATTCAACTGCTCGTATTAGTTCCTCAAACGGTAGCTGTTGGATAGGTATTTCATTTATTAAAATATTACCCTGCGTCACTGAATTCAACGAAAATAGGCTGTCAATAAATTGATCGATACCACTGTCTGCTTCACCTGTTAAAGCATATACCTTACCCACCTCGAAACTAATGGAAACGTTAGTCAACTTTTCATATTGGCTTTGGCCCTCTGCACTAACGTGAGAAAACGCTAGCGATCGCAGTTCAGCGAGGGGCTCCTTACCCACACTCTCTAATGGTGTAGCAGCGTCCAATATAGACCCCATCTGTGCAACACCGCTTCGACACTGATTTATTAAAGTAAGTATTTTTGCAGCACCGAGAATAGGGCCATAAACTCTGGCAGCAATCATATTGACGGCAATCAAGCCGCCAATAGATAAACCGCCATGAACAATTAATAGCGAACCCGCTAACGTTATGCCAACTGTCGAATATAAGGGAAACGAACTAATCCAAATCGCAAGATAATTATTCCATCTAGCATATGAATGTTTTACCCTACCAAGACCTAACTCTTCTTTAAACCAGCCGTCTACAGCTTTTATTCGATCAGTCTTTCGGTAAAGAGACCCCCAAATAGACCCCAGCTTGTTTACAAAGAGATCTCTCGTACTTCGTAAATTACGCTCATCCTGCTCGACGGTTGCACTCTGCCGGGTTAGGTACACGCACACCGATATATGAATAAACACGAATACAAACGCGAGGGAAAAGAGTGCCGGAGAAAGTATATAAATTATACCCAGGTACAATAGTGAAAACGGTAAATCTATTATCGTAAGTATGTTATTTCCCGCCCATAGCTCTCGATAGCGCTCAGTCGCGCGGGAAAGAAATGGGAACGAGCGCATAAACCTTAGTTGTTCATTAGGAAAATAATTAATTCTTAACTTATCTCTAATTGTTTTGCTTAAAATTGCATCGATCTGCCCCGCAGAGCCCGTTACCAGATTTGCTCTTATGGCTTTTGTCGCAAAATCAAATATTAAAAATATAACAACTACTGCTGTAAGAGAAAATAAAGTATTTATCGATGCGTGAGGTATAACCTTGTCATATACAGTTAGAACATAAATTGGGACAGAGATTGTAAAAAAATGCGAGAGAATTGTAGCAATAATGACGTATAAGACGCCTGAACGCACGGGGTTACCGATCTCTTCAGCTATATTCTTTTTCATTTTAATATTTTGCCCAATGCATATATAACAATACTACCGGTTGGAAAATCATGAAAAATTCTCGTCTGTTTCGATAATATTTATTCTTATTTTATATTTATTAATACTATACGTATGTTGATCGATCGGAGGATAATGGTCAGATCTCAGTTAGCGCATCTCAAGCCAAATTCTATGTCTATCCGGTAGTGAAAAGGGCAAAATCTGACGCGAGGATTGTTTCACCGTTACTCAATTCTGCTAAGACAGTAAATCCAGCTGCAGAACCATTATCATCATAGAAAAGAATATCATTAACCGTATCGTGTATAAGGGTTTCAGCCCCTACCCCGAATCTGCTCGAAACAGCATTTGTTCCATCGAAGGCCGCGGCAAGAACTTCAAAATTAGTTCCCGTCACAATCGCACTGCCGAGATTGAATTTATCAGACAGGGCGATGCTGTCTGTTCCGCTATCAAAATCTGCCCAGGTATCTCCAGCGTGAGACGAATGATCACTTCTATTTGCTGTAACTACCTCGCCATCGGTTTTATTGTGATATCGGAATATGTCTGTCCCTGTCCCTGTCGTAATTGAATCCGCACCTGTATGTCCGGCGAAATCGTCATTCGTAGAGCTACCACGAAACACGTCATTACTCTTTGTGCCTATAAACCTTTCAATGGTTGTCGCTTCATCTTGACGATTAGAACCTGCAAGTTCTGTTATCGTATATTGTGTACTATTTTTTGTGACGATATCAATTCGGCCTGCGACATTGCTATAATCTAGAGTATCGGTACCTGAACCACCAGTGTACTCATTAGAAGCCGTCTGAGACGTAGTATTTACTGCGATAACTGTATCATCACCCGCACCTAGATTAATATCGTCGTTACTCCCGTACGAAATAACCGTATCGTTACCATTACCGGAATTCCAAGTATTTGTACCACTACCCGTCAAAGTAATAAAATCATTGGAATTATTTGAAGCGGAATTAAGGGTGTCTGATTGGAATGCGGTAGCAAAGGTTTTTGTAATAGTTTCCCCGGCTAACATCGTACCGAAATTCATCGTCAAAGTTATCGCGATATCATCTGCTGATGCTCCTCCATCAACCGGAGAATCGAATGCACGTGAATCAAAAGGGTTGCGGTTTGTGAAGCCGAAGTTTGATCCTCTAGCAGAGCCATCAAGCGAGACTAAATTCACACTTAGATTACTAAATACGCCAGCTGCTTGGGATATTGCCACACTGGAGTTTGAAGATGGGTTTTCAACGTCGTTGTTTGTAAAGAATGACTGTGAATCACCCACATTAACAGCATCCTGATCTTGATCAGGATCAAAACTTCTCATATATCTTACATTATCAACCGAAAAATTATTAGTATTTGTAAGGGTAATCGTTGTGTTGAAAAATGTATCGTCACTGTCAAATTCTATTACCTGCGTGAAGTCCAAGCCCTGAAAACTAGAGTCTGATGTGGTCTCAACTTTATTATTGCTCCCTGAGCTCAGGTTTTGGGACGACGTAACAAGATCAAAGATACTGCCATTAGAAAGTGCGTTACTTGCAACATTCTGTGTGCCACTTATTTCAACGCCCAGACTAAAGCTGTCTTCGGGGTCGCCG
>Ga0233433_10002351_pt1 | contig 16714 bp, 12 predicted proteins | sample SI_122_August201_5_FD_179868 | JGI IMG/M metagenome (GOLD analysis project Ga0233433, IMG submission 179868) | Seawater microbial communities from Saanich Inlet, British Columbia, Canada - SI_122_August2016_100_MG | ecosystem: Environmental > Aquatic > Marine > Inlet | place: Canada: British...
TGCACAAGGTGGAGAAGCGGCTTGAGCCGTTGTTTCCAGTATTAACAGAGTTCAAGCCAAAGGAGCGATAACATGGCTGATTTAGAGAAACTTGCTGACGAACTTTCGAGCCTCACCGTTATGGAAGCGGCTGACCTTTCGAAGCTTTTGGAAGAAAAATGGGGCGTTTCCGCCGCTGCGCCGGTTGCGGCTGCTGCAGCGCCGGGTGCCGGCGGTGACGCCGGTGGCGCAGCCGAGGAAAAGGACGAATTTGATGTCGTTCTGGCGTCCTTCGGCGAAAAGAAGATCAACGTGATTAAGGAAGTCCGTTCGATCACTGGTCTGGGCCTGAAAGAAGCCAAGGAATTGGTTGAATCAGCGCCGAAAGCCGTGAAGGAAGGCGCCAAGAAAGACGAAGCTGAAGAGATCAAAAAGAAACTCGAAGAGGCTGGTGCCACTGTCGAGCTGAAATAATTTCGCAGTTTGGTGCAACTATGCACCATGCATTGAGATTTTGAATACCGGCGTACCGATGGGTTTCCATCGGTACGCCACCGAATTACGAATTTTACATCTGCCCGAATAGACCTTACCGGGGTCGAGAAAGCGGATGTACTCGCCACTGAGGGGCGCCGGGAACGGCTTTGGCCGTAGGAATAGGCATCCCCACCGTAAATAGTTGAGGCTCCCCCGCCTGAAGGCGGTGTTTGGTCGGGAGTGGGCCTTTAGACATAGCAAGGTAGGGATACTGTAATGGCGAACACCTTTACGGGCCGCAAGCGCGTACGTAAACACTTTGGCCGTCTCCCCGAGACTGTCGAAATGCCCAATCTGATCGAGGTCCAGAAAACCTCGTATGAGTCATTCTTGCAACGTGAGGTGCCAGACGCCGAACGTGATGAAGCAGGTTTGCAGGAAGTCTTCAGATCGGTTTTCCCTATTCATGATTTTTCTGAGCGCGGTACGCTTGAATTCGTCAGTTACGAATTCGAGGAACCGAAGTACGACGTTGAGGAATGCCAGCAGCGCGGCATGACCTATGCGGCGCCGTTAAAAGTGACGCTCCGCCTTGTCGTTTGGGATATTGATGAGGAAACAGCGGCCCGCTCGATTCGCGACGTCAAGGAACAAGACGTCTATATGGGCGATATGCCTTTGATGACGTCGAACGGTACATTCGTTGTCAACGGTACCGAGCGCGTGATCGTTTCACAGATGCACCGCTCGCCCGGTGTGTTTTTCGATCATGATAAGGGTAAGACGCACTCATCAGGTAAGTTTCTGTTCGCTGCGCGGATCATTCCGTACCGCGGTTCGTGGCTAGATTTCGAATTTGATGCCAAGGACCTTGTATACGTCCGGATCGACCGCCGCCGGAAACTTCCGGTAACGACGTTGCTTTTGGCACTGGATAACGAGAAGACGTCGGAGAAGCGCGCCAAACTTGCGGCGAAGGAAAAGGAAATTGAAATCGAGGATATCGAAGGCATGTCGCCCGAAGACGTCCTTGCCTATTTTTATAACACGGTACCTTTCGCGAAAGTTAAGCGCGGCTGGAAAACCCCGTTTGAAGCTGATCGACTTCGCGGCATGAAGCTGACCCATGACTTGGTCAATGCTAAATCAGGGCGGACGGTTGCCGAGGTTGGTAACAAAATGACGCCGCGGCTGCTTCGGCAATTGGCCGAGAAACTTGATGAAGTCCTGGTGCCGGACGAAGAGTTGATCGGCCGATATATCGCCGAAGATGTTATCGATGAAAAATCAGGCCTCGTATATGTCGAAGCCGGCGACGAGATTACCGAAGAAGTCATGGAAATCTTGACGGAAGCCGGTATCGAGGAAATCAACACCTTGGCCATCGATCATGTCAATGTTGGTCCGTATATCCGCAACACACTGGCGGTTGATAAGAATACTTCGCGCGATGAAGCGATGATCGATATTTATCGGGTCATGCGCCCGGGCGAACCGCCAACCTTGGAAACAGCGGAAAACCTGTTCAAGAGCCTGTTCTTTGATCCCGAACGCTACGATCTTTCAGCGGTTGGCCGGGTTAAAATGAATGCACGGCTTGGTTTCGAGACCGAAGATTCGATGCGCGTCCTGCGCAAGGAAGACATTCTCGAAGTCGTGCGCACGATGGTTGAAATGAAAGACGGTCGTGGCGATATTGATGATATCGATCACCTCGGCAATCGGCGGGTTCGCTCCGTCGGTGAGTTGATGGAAAATCAGTACCGGGTCGGCTTGCTTCGGATGGAGCGGGCAATTCGCGAACGGATGAGTTCCGTCGATATCGATACGGTCATGCCGCATGACTTGATCAATGCGAAACCGGCTGCGGCGGCGGTACGGGAATTTTTTGGCTCATCTCAGTTGAGCCAGTTTATGGATCAAACCAATCCACTGTCCGAAATCACCCACAAACGCCGTCTGTCCGCACTTGGACCGGGTGGATTGACGCGTGAGCGTGCCGGTTTCGAAGTTCGCGACGTGCACCCGACCCACTATGGCCGGATTTGCCCTATTGAGACTCCGGAAGGCCCGAACATCGGGCTGATTAATTCCTTGGCGACGTTTGCCCGAGTGAACAAATACGGGTTCATTGAGACGCCTTATCGCAAGGTGATTAACAAAAAAGTCAGCAAGGAAGTCATCTATCTTTCCGCCATGGAAGAAGGCCGCTACACCATTGCCCAGGCCAATGAACCATTGGACGACAAGGGCAGATTCGCCAATGAATTGGTGAGTTCGCGCAAAGGCGGTGAATTCGTCATGTCGATGCGCGATGACATTGAGTTTATCGATGTCTCGCCAAAACAGTTGGTATCGGTGGCTACCGCATTGATTCCGTTCCTGGAAAACGATGACGCCAACCGGGCCCTTATGGGGTCGAACATGATGCGCCAGGCGGTACCCTTGATCCGCAGCGAAGCACCCTTGGTCGGTACCGGCATGGAAGATCCTGTCGCCCGGGATTCCGGCGCGACAGTCGTTGCACGACGAACGGGGATCATCGATCAGGTTGATGCGACGCGTATCGTGGTGCGGGCAACCGATGAAGACACCGCCCACACGGATACAGGTGTTGATATCTACAACCTCCAGAAGTTCCAGCGTTCCAATCAAAACACCTATCTGCATCAGCGGCCTTTGGTAAAGGTCGGCGACCGCGTTCAAGCTGGTGATTGCATTGGTGACGGGCCTTCGACGGATCTTGGCGAATTGGCGCTTGGCCGAAATGTGCTTGTCGCCTTCATGCCATGGAATGGTTACAACTTCGAAGATTCGATCCTGATCTCCGAACGCATGGTGCGTGATGATGTGTTCACTTCAATCCACATTGAAGAGTTCGAAATCATGGCCCGTGATACCAAGTTGGGCCAAGAAGAAATCACCCGCGACATTCCGAATGTCGGCGAAGAGGCTCTGAAAAACCTCGACGAAGCCGGTATCGTCTATATCGGTGCGGAAGTGAAACCGAGTGATATTCTGGTCGGCAAGGTTACGCCGAAAGGCGAAAGCCCGATGACCCCGGAAGAAAAATTGTTACGGGCGATCTTCGGCGAAAAGGCTTCCGATGTCCGTGACACGTCGCTCAGATTGCCTCCTGGTGTATCAGGCACGGTTGTTGAAGTGCGGGTATTCTCGCGCCGTGGCGTTGATAAAGATGAGCGCGCCATGGCTATCGAGCGCGCGGAAATCGAACGATTGGCTAAGGACCGTGATGACGAGCGGGCAATCCTTGAGCGTAGCTTCCAGGCACGCCTGACGGGCTTGCTGTTGAATAAGAAGGCAGTCGGTGGCCCGAAGGGAATCAAGGAAGGCGTCAAGCTGACCGAAGAATTGCTTGCGGAATATACGGCTGGCCAAATGTCGCAGATTGTCATCGCAAATGACCGCGCGATGAAAGACGTCGAGACCTTGAAGAGCCAGTTCGAGGCCGACATTGCACGCCTCGAAGCGCGTTTCGATAACAAGGTTGAGAAATTGCAGCGTGGCGATGATTTGAGCCCTGGCGTGATGAAGATGGTTAAGGTCTTTGTTGCGGTGAAACGTAAACTACAGCCCGGTGATAAAATGGCCGGCCGTCACGGCAACAAGGGTGTGATATCAAAAATCGTGCCTTCTGAAGATATGCCCTATCTTGAAGATGGCACACCCGTCGACGTTGTTCTAAATCCGCTTGGCGTTCCATCACGGATGAACGTTGGACAGATTTTGGAAACCCATATGGGGTGGGCATGTCGTGGTTTGGGTGAGCAGATTGGCGAAATGCTTGATGCAGCACGCCAAGCCAATAGTTACACGAATCTGAAAAATCATCTCAAAGATGTTTACGACGCGACGGAATTCAAAAGGGATATTTCACAGTTGGATGATAGTGGAATGGACGAGTTGGGTGAAAATCTTCGCAACGGCGTGCCGATAGCGACACCGGTGTTTGATGGAGCACGCGAGGCGGAGATTGATGAGATGCTTGAAAAAGCGGGCCTCAGCAAATCCGGCCAGTGCACCCTGACGGACGGACGGACCGGCGAGCAATTCGACCGCCCCGTTACGGTGGGCTACATCTACATTCTGAAGCTTCACCATCTTGTTGATGACAAGATCCATGCGCGTTCCATTGGGCCGTACAGCCTGGTTACCCAACAACCTTTGGGCGGAAAAGCCCAGTTTGGTGGCCAACGCTTTGGTGAAATGGAGGTTTGGGCACTTGAAGCTTATGGCGCTGCCTACACATTGCAGGAAATGCTCACGGTTAAATCCGATGATGTTTCCGGTCGCACCAAGGTCTATGAGGCCATCGTACGTGGTGATGACACATTCGAGGCCGGCATTCCGGAATCGTTCAACGTCCTGGTCAAGGAACTTCATTCCCTTGGCTTGAACGTTGAGCTCAATTGAACCGCTGAAGCCTGAGGAGTAGAAATTATGAACGAATTAATGAAGATTTTCGGTCAGCCACAGGGTACGCAACGGTTCGATCTCATCCGAATTTCGATTGCTTCGCCGGAACGGATCCGCTCGTGGTCATTTGGGGAAATCAAAAAGCCCGAGACGATCAACTATCGGACCTTCAAACCCGAACGTGACGGTTTATTCTGTGCCCGTATCTTCGGGCCGACGAAGGATTACGAATGCCTTTGCGGTAAGTACAAGCGGATGAAATACAAAGGAATCATCTGCGAGAAATGCGGTGTTGAAGTGACATTGCAGAAGGTGCGGCGGGAACGCATGGGGCATATCGAACTGGCTTCGCCAGTCGCTCACATCTGGTTCTTGAAATCATTGCCTAGCCGCGTCGGATTGCTTGTGGATATGACGCTCAAAGATCTCGAAAGAATTCTTTATTTTGAGAATCACGTCGTCGTCGAGCCTGGTCTAACGCCGCTTACCTTGCATGAAATGCTGACGGAAGAGCAGTATCAAAATGCCGTCGATGAGTATGGCGAAGATGCGTTTACCGCAGGTATCGGCGCGGAAGCCATCCGCGACATGCTTGCGGCCATCGACCTTGAGGAAGAACGCGACAACATTCGTGTCGATCTCAAGGAAACAAAATCCGAGGCAAAGCGTAAAAAACTGGTGAAACGCTTGAAGCTTGTCGAAGCGTTCATGGAATCGGGTGCGCGACCGGAATGGATGATCCTTGAGGTTGTGCCTGTCATCCCGCCTGAACTTCGCCCGCTGGTACCGTTGGACGGTGGCCGGTTTGCGACGTCTGATTTGAACGATCTGTACCGGCGCGTGATCAATCGAAACAACCGATTGAAGCGGTTGATTACATTGCGGGCACCCGAAATCATTGTCCGCAATGAAAAGCGGATGCTGCAGGAAGCCGTTGACGCGTTGTTTGATAATGGCCGCCGTGGCCGCGCCATTACCGGTGCCAACAAGCGCCCGCTGAAATCTTTGTCTGATATGCTGAAAGGCAAGCAAGGCCGATTCCGCCAGAACTTGCTTGGTAAGCGTGTCGATTATTCCGGGCGTTCCGTCATCGTCGTTGGTCCGGAGCTGATGCTTCATCAGTGCGGCTTGCCGAAAAAGATGGCGCTCGAATTATTCAAGCCGTTCATTTACTCAAAGCTTGAGCTTTATGGCATGGCGACGACCATCAAGGCCGCCAAGCGGATGTTAGAGAAGGAACGCCCGGAAGTTTGGGATATCCTCGAAGAAGTTATTCGTGAACACCCTGTTCTTCTGAACCGTGCGCCGACATTGCACCGCCTAGGTATCCAAGCGTTCGAGCCGGTGTTGATTGAAGGTAAAGCCATCCAACTGCATCCACTCGTCTGTGCCGCATTCAACGCGGACTTCGACGGTGACCAAATGGCCGTTCACGTTCCGCTGAGTTTGGAAGCACAACTCGAAGCGCGGGTTCTGATGATGTCGACGAATAACATCCTCAGCCCAGCTAATGGCAAACCGATCATCGTACCTAGTCAGGACATCATTTTGGGGCTTTATTACCTGACGATGGACCGGGAAGGTGAAAAGGGCGAAGGCATGGCGTTCCTGGACATTGGAGAAATCGAGCAAGCGCTCGCATCCGATGCCGTGTCCATTCACGCCAAAGTACAAGCGCGGTATGTAACCGTCGACGAGAACGGTGATCCAATCACGGTGCGTGTTGAGACGACACCTGGTCGGATGATGCTGGCGGATATTTTGCCGCGAAGCGCCAATGTACCTTACGGCCTGATCAACCGGCTGTTGACGAAAAAGGAAATCTCAACGGTCATCGATGAGGTCTACCGCCACTGTGGCCAGAAGGAAACGGTGATCTTCGCCGACAGAATGATGGGGCTTGGGTTCAATTATGCCTGCCGCGCCGGCATTTCATTCGGCAAGGATGATTTGGTCATTCCGGAAGCTAAGGAACCCTTGGTCTCCGAGACCGAGGAAAAGGTCAAACAATACGAGCAGCAATATCTTGATGGCCTGATCACTCAAGGTGAGAAATACAACAAAGTTGTTGATGCGTGGTCACACTGCACGGACCGTGTTGCTGATGAAATGATGAAAAAGATCACGGCGGACGATTCCAACGAACCGGTAAACTCGGTCTTTATGATGGCACACTCCGGTGCGCGTGGTTCTGCCGCGCAAATGAAACAGTTGGCTGGTATGCGTGGCCTGATGGCCAAACCATCGGGTGAAATTATCGAAACCCCGATCATTTCCAATTTTAAGGAAGGATTGACGGTTCTCGAGTACTTCAACTCAACCCACGGTGCCCGCAAAGGCCTTGCTGATACCGCCTTGAAGACTGCGAACTCCGGTTACTTGACACGTCGTTTGGTCGATGTGGCGCAAGATTGCATCGTCAACGAGGAGGATTGCAAAACAAAGGCGGGTATCACGGTCAGCGCAATCGTTGAGGGTGGTGAAGTCGTGTCGCCTCTGTCTGAGCGTGTTCTTGGACGTACGGCGGCCGACGATATTTGTCACCCAGAATCTGGCGACGTCATGGTGGCAGCGAACAAAGTCATCGACGAAGAAGATTGTGTCGCCTTGGAAGAGGCGGAAGTCGAATGGATCAGGCTTCGTTCCGCATTGACATGCGAGACCATTGATGGCGTTTGCGCCAGTTGCTATGGCCGGGATTTGGCCCGCGGCACGCGCGTGAACATGGGTGAAGCAGTTGGCGTTATTGCTGCCCAATCCATCGGTGAGCCTGGCACACAGTTGACTATGCGGACCTTCCACATCGGTGGCGCGGTGCAACGTGGCACCGAGCAATCGAATGTCGAAGCCGCGGTGACCGGCAAAGTTCAATTCTCGAATTGCAGCACTGTCAAAAACTCCGAAGGTGTGCAGATTGTCATGAGCCGCAACGCGGAGCTTGTACTGATCGATGGCCAAAAACGTGAGCGGGCGCGGCACCGAGTGCCTTATGGGGCCAAGTTGATCACTAAGGACAAGGCATCCGTAGAGCGTGGTCATAAATTGGCTGAATGGGATCCCTATACTTTGCCGATTATTTCCGAGAAGGAAGGTATCGCCAACTTTATGGATTTGATCGACAACGTGTCGGTGACTGAAAAACTCGATGAGGCTACTGGTATCGCTTCGAACGTTGTCGTCGATTGGAAACAGCAGCCGAAGGGCGCCGAGTTAAAGCCACGTGTCACGATTCGCGATAAGAAAAATAACGTGCTGATGCTGGAAAATGGCCTCGAAGCTCGGTATTTCCTGTCGGTGGATGCGATTTTGTCCGTCGAAAACGGCCAAGCGGTCCATGCCGGTGACGTTCTAGCACGTATTCCGCGCGAATCGGCGAAAACACGAGATATTACCGGTGGTTTGCCTCGGGTTGCGGAACTGTTTGAAGCCCGCAAACCCAAAGACCACGCGATTATCGCTGAAAATGAGGGCCGCGTTGAATTTGGCAAGGATTACAAGAATAAACGCCGAATTGTCGTCGTTCCCAGTGAAGGTGATGATGAGCCGAAGGAATATCTGATCCCGAAAGGTAAGCATATTTCGGTTCAAGAAGGGGATTATGTGAGAATCGGTGATCCGTTGATGGATGGTAATCCGGTTCCGCACGATATTTTGCGTGTTTTAGGGGTCGAAGCCTTAGCTGAGTACCTGATCAACGAAATCCAAGATGTCTATCGTCTGCAGGGCGTTCGGATCAATGATAAGCACATTGAAGTCATCGTTCGGCAGATGCTGCAGAAGATTGAGATCACTGACGCCGGCGAAACGACGTACCTGATTGGTGAGCAAGCTGATCGTCAGGAGTACGAGAAAATCAATGCTGATACAAAATCCGATGGTGGCAAACAGGCGACATCAGTCCCGGTTCTCCAAGGGATTACCAAAGCCAGCCTGCAGACCCATTCGTTTATTTCCGCGGCATCGTTCCAAGAAACCACCCGTGTGCTCACGGAAGCTGCGGTTTCCGGCAAGGTGGACCACTTGGTCGGCCTCAAGGAAAACGTCATTGTCGGGCGCCCAATTCCGGCCGGTACCGGCTCGGTCATGAATCGCATGCGCGCTGTGGCTCATGAACGTGACGGAGAAATGGAGGCCCTAGAAGCCGAAAAAGAGGCCGAATTGCCCGCTGAGCTTGGCTTGGAAGCAGTGGCCGAAGAAGGGGCCGCGTGAGCTAAAAGTTGATCGGAATTTGCGTCGATTGAGGAACGGCGACTGAAGGCTACTTCAGTCGCCGTAACTCTTTAAAAAATCGACATTTAATATGCTTGACGGCCTATGAGGCCCTAACTATATTCCCGGCCACAGCGCGAGGGTTGGTGGTAGGCCTCAGCGGTCTAGACGTAACCTTGACGCGTTTGGAAAGAAAATTTGGTATACGCGCCATTGGGCGAACTGGGCGAGGCCTGGGCGCGTAAGACTGTCGATACCCCGGTGGGGTTGCGCCTGTTGATTTGTTAAGTCAACGGGGTGCTCCCAGGGTGCGATGGTCTGCATTCGAGTGTTGGGCCCCGATTGAAGATTGGACGACGAGTATGCCGACAATTAACCAGTTGATCCGCAAGCCGCGTAAGCGGCCGATAACGAGGAACAAGGTGCCGGCGCTTGAGGCCTGCCCGCAAAAGCGCGGCGTATGCACTCGGGTGTACACAACGACGCCTAAAAAGCCGAATTCGGCGCTCAGGAAGGTTGCTCGTGTGCGGCTGACAAATGGTTTCGAAGTTACCAGTTACATCCCTGGCGAAGGTCACAATCTGCAGGAGCACTCGGTTGTTATGATCCGCGGTGGTCGTGTGAAGGATTTGCCGGGTGTTCGTTATCACATCATTCGCGGCACGTTGGATACGCAAGGCGTGTCTGATCGCCGCCAGCGGCGCTCCAAATATGGCGCCAAACGGCCGAAATAGGCGAGTTGAGGAATTAGAATATGTCGCGTCGTCATGCCGCCGAAAAACGGGAAGTTCTTCCCGATGCGAAGTTCAAGGATTTGGTTATTACCAAGTTCATGAACTGCCTGATGAAGGATGGTAAGAAATCCGCCGCCGAGAGAATCGTATACGGTGCCCTGGACATTGTCCAAAGCAAAGCCGGCAATGATCCTGTCGCGGTATTTCACGAAGCCATCGACAACGTAAAGCCGACGGTCGAAGTGCGTTCGCGCCGCGTAGGTGGTGCGACTTATCAGGTGCCCGTCGAAGTTCGCCCGGAACGTCGCCAGGCCTTGGCGCTTCGTTGGTTGGTCGACAATGCGCGCAAGCGTTCGGAAAACACCATGATTGAGCGTCTTTCCGGCGAGCTTTTGGATGCGTCCAATAATCGCGGTGCATCGGTCAAAAAGCGCGAAGACACACATAAGATGGCAGAGGCGAATAAAGCCTTCTCCCATTACCGTTGGTAAGAGTTTAGGCGGAAGATCAAGAAGAATGGCCAGAACCACTCCCCTCAACCGCTATCGCAATATCGGCATCATGGCACACATTGATGCGGGTAAAACCACGACGACTGAGCGGATTCTGTATTACACCGGTAAATCCTATAAAATCGGCGAAGTCCATGACGGCAATGCCACAATGGACTGGATGGAACAGGAACAAGAGCGTGGCATCACGATAACGTCAGCTGCGACGACGACGTTCTGGAACGATCACCGGATCAATATCATTGATACGCCGGGCCACGTGGACTTTACGATCGAGGTCGAGCGCTCACTGCGCGTATTGGATGGCGCCGTCGCCGTCTTCGATAGTGTCGCCGGCGTTGAGCCGCAGTCCGAAACCGTTTGGCGCCAGGCCGATAAGTACGAAGTGCCGCGGATTTGTTTCGTCAATAAGATGGATCGAATCGGTGCCGATTTTTATCGCTGTGTCGATATGATCGAAGATCGCCTTGGTGCAAATTATATCGTTCTGCAGTTGCCTGTCGGTTCCGAATCCGAATTGAAGGGCGTGGTCGACCTGATCCAGATGAAGGCGATCATTTGGAATGATGAAAGCCTCGGCGCGGAATTCCATGTTGAAGACATTCCCGCTGACATGGCGGAGCAGGCTGCTGAATACCATGAAGCCCTCATCGAAAAAGCCATTGAGGTCGATGATGACGTCATGGAAGCCTACCTTGAGGGCAACGAGCCCGATATCGATACGCTGAAGCGGTGTATCCGCAAGGGTACCTGCGATGGCACGTTTGTTCCTGTCTTGTGTGGCAGTGCCTTTAAGAACAAAGGCGTGCAGCCTTTGCTTGATGCCGTTGTCGATTACATGCCGAGCCCGACCGACGTTGAGGCAATTAAGGGCATCAAAGTCGACAGTGAAGAGGAAATCGAGCGCAGCAATTCCGACGACGGGTCGTTCTCCGCATTGGCCTTCAAGATCATGAACGATCCGTTTGTCGGTTCGTTGACGTTTGTCCGCATTTATTCGGGCGTTATCGAGAGCGGTAAGAGCATCATGAATACCGTCAAAGGTAAGCGCGAGCGGGTCGGGCGGATGCTTTTGATGCACGCGAATTCCCGTGAAGACGTAAAAGAAGCGCGTGCCGGCGATATTGTTGCTCTCGTGGGGCTTAAGGAAACAACGACAGGCGATACATTGTCTGATCCGGACGATCAGGTGATTTTGGAACGTATGGAATTCCCCGACCCAGTGATTGAAATCGCTGTTGAGCCGAAAACCAAAAGCGACCAAGAAAAAATGTCGACCGCGTTGGCCCGATTGGCCGCCGAAGACCCGTCCTTTCGGGTTGCGAGTGACCCGGATAGTGGCCAGACCATCATCAAGGGCATGGGTGAGCTACACCTTGAGATCATTGTTGATCGCATGCTTCGTGAATTTAAAGTCGATGCAAATATTGGTCAGCCTCAGGTCGCGTATCGTGAGACGATTTCTCGCGCCGCTGATATCGATTACACCCACAAGAAGCAAACGGGTGGTTCCGGCCAATACGCGCGGGTTAAGATTAAGTTCGAACCGGTTTCTGAAGGATTCGAATTCGAAAGCAAGGTTACGGGCGGTAATGTGCCTCGCGAATTCATACCTGGCGTTCAGAAAGGCCTAGCATCCGCGATGACGGCCGGAATTCTGATGGGGTTTCCTGTCACTGGCGTCAAGGCGACACTATATGACGGCGATTCGCACGATGTTGATTCAAGTGTAATGGCTTTTGAAATCGCTGCGCGCGCGGCCTTCCGTGAAGGCTGCGAGCAAGCCAAGCCCCAACTGCTTGAGCCAAAAATGCGGGTTGAGGTGGTCACACCTGAAGAATACATGGGCGATATCATTGGTGATTTGAACAGTCGGCGTGGCCAAGTTGGTGGGATGGATCAGCGTGGCAATGCGCGGGTCATCAATGCGCAAGTGCCGTTGGCCAATATGTTTGGTTACGTTAACACTCTGCGCTCCCTTTCACAGGGCCGGGCACAGTTTACGATGCACTTTGATCATTATGAGGTGGTGCCAAACCAGGTTTCGGAAGAAATCCAGGCGCGGCTTGCCGGTTAATCAACGAATTTAACGAAGTTAGATAAGTACGGAGCACGACCGATGGCGAAAGAGAAGTTTGAGCGTACGAAGCCGCATTGCAACATTGGTACGATTGGTCACGTTGACCATGGCAAGACGACGTTGACGGCGGCGATTACGAAGGTTTTAGCTGAGAGCGGTGGTGCTGAGTTTCAGGCGTATGATGCGATTGACAAGGCGCCAGAAGAGAAGGCCCGCGGGATTACGATTTCGACGGCTCACGTTGAGTATGAGACGGAGAACCGTCATTACGCGCACGTCGACTGCCCTGGTCACGCTGATTATGTGAAGAACATGATCACGGGTGCGGCGCAGATGGATGGCGCGATTTTGGTTGTGAGTGCGGCGGATGGCCCGATGCCACAGACCCGCGAGCATATATTGCTGGCGCGTCAGGTTGGTGTTCCGGCGTTGGTTGTTTACATGAACAAGGTTGATCAGGTTGACGATGAAGAGTTGTTGGAGCTTGTGGAGATGGAAGTCCGCGAGCTTTTGAGCAGCTATGATTTCCCTGGCGACGACATTCCGATTGTTAAGGGCACGGCGCTGGGCGCGTTGGAAGACGGTGATGCGTCGACGGGTAGCGATACGATCAAGGAGTTGATGGCAGCGGTTGATGAGTACATTCCGCAGCCGGAGCGTCCGAAGGATCAGCCTTTCTTGATGCCGATTGAGGATGTGTTTTCGATTTCGGGCCGTGGCACGGTTGTTACGGGCCGAATTGAGCGTGGTGTTGTGAATGTCGGCGAGGAGATTGAGATCGTCGGTATCAAGGACACGACGAAGACGACATGCACGGGCGTTGAGATGTTCCGCAAGCTTTTGGATCAAGGTGAGGCCGGTGACAACGTTGGTGTTCTTCTTCGCGGTACGAAGCGCGAAGAGGTTGAGCGTGGTCAGGTTCTGGCGAAGCCGGGTTCGATTACGCCGCACACGAAGTTCAAGTGCGAAGCCTACATTCTGACGAAGGATGAAGGCGGTCGTCACACGCCGTTTTTCTCGAATTATCGTCCGCAGTTTTACTTCCGGACGACGGATGTGACGGGGACGGTTGAGTTGCCGGAAGGCACGGAAATGGTGATGCCGGGTGACAACATTGCGATGGTGGTGAACTTGATTGCGCCGATCGCCATGGATGACGGCCTGCGCTTTGCGATCCGCGAAGGCGGCCGTACCGTCGGTGCCGGCGTCGTCGCCGAGATTATGGAATAAGGTATTTGGCGCCGGGCGGCTTTAGGCCTCGAACTTGCTTGGGTTGCCCGACCCACACATATATTGAAAGAAACCAATCACGCGTTGTGTCATTAGGGGTATAGCTCAGTTGGTAGAGCGGCGGTCTCCAAAACCGCAGGTCGCGGGTTCGAACCCTGCTGCCCCTGCCAATTTTAGCACTTCGATGCAGACGTAGAAGGAACGAAATAAAAATGGCTAAAGCCAATCCTGCTCAGTTCGTTCAGGAAGTCCGCCAAGAAGCGGCGAAGGTCACGTGGCCGACGCGTAAGGAATCTGGCATTTCGACGGCGATGGTTTTCGTGTTTGTGATCGTATCGGCGCTTTTTTTCATGCTTGTTGATTGGCTTTTGCAAATCGGCGTTCGTGCCGTTCTCGGATTTGGGGGCTGAGCGTCATGGCACAGCGTTGGTACGTCATTCACGTCTATTCAGGGTTTGAAAAGAAAATCGCGCAATCGATTGAAGAGCAGGCGCGTCTGATGGGCATGGATGACCAAATTGAACAAGTTATGGTGCCGACCGAAGAAGTGGTTGAAATGCGACGCGGCGCGAAAATTAGCTCAGAGCGAAAATTTTTCCCGGGTTATGTCTTAATTCGCATGGACTTGTCGGACGAAACCTGGCATTTGGTCAAAAATACGCCGAAAGTTACGGATTTTCTTGGCGGGCAAGGTCGTCCGTCACCGATCAGTGACCGAGAAGCCGAGCGAATTTTGTTTCAGGTCAAAGAAGGTGTCGAGCGGCCGAAACCATCTGTCACGTTCGAGATTGGTGAACAGGTCCGAGTCTGTGATGGCCCGTTCAATTCGTTTAACGGATTGGTTGAAGACGTCGATGACGAACGGAGCCGCCTCAAGGTCGCGGTGTCGATTTTTGGCCGGGCAACGCCGGTTGAGTTGGAATATTCGCAAGTCGAGAAACTTTGACGAAATACCGGCTTTGGCCGGGACGTGTGGGAGGCCAGCCATAGGCCGTACCACGCACTCAGAGAACGGCGTTTGCGCCGGAAATTGAAAAGGAAGCTGAGGATAAATCATGGCGAAAAAAATTGCTGGGTACATCAAATTGCAGGTTCCGGCGGGGCAAGCGAACCCGTCTCCGCCCATCGGTCCGGCCTTGGGCCAGGCTGGTTTGAACATCATGGAGTTTTGCAAGGCGTTCAACGCGCAAACGCAAAACATGGAAGCGGGCATTCCGATCCCATGCGTCATTACGGCGTATGGAGACAGGACATTTTCTTTTATTACGAAAACGCCGCCGGCCAGCTATTTTCTTAAGAAAGCTGCAGGCCTTCCGAAAGCGGCAAGTACAACAGGTAAGGAAATCGTTGGATCCGTCACCATGGCGCAGGTCCGCGATATTGTTGAGCAGAAAATGCCTGATCTGAACACCACGGATGTTGATCAGGCTTGCAAAATGATTATTGGCTCCGCCCGATCCATGGGCATCGAAGTGGTAGGTGCGTGATGGCAAAATCGGGTAAGCGTCTTGCGAAGGTCCGCGAGGGATATAACCGCGAAAGTCACTATGCTGTTAATGATGCCGTAAAAATCATCAAAGATGGCGCGGCGGCTACAAAGTTTGATGAGACTGTTGAGCTCGCAATCAATTTGGGCGTTGATCCGCGCCACGCCGATCAGATGGTTCGTGGCACCGTTTCGTTGCCGCATGGCACTGGTAAATCATTGCGCGTCGCGGTGTTCGCTAAAGGCGACAAGGCCGATGAAGCGACGAGTGCCGGTGCTGACCTTGTTGGCGCCGATGATCTGGCGGAAAAAATCCAAAACGGTGAAATCGACTTTGATCGCTGCATCGCGACACCGGATATGATGGCTGTGGTCGGCAAATTGGGGAAAATTCTTGGCCCCAAGGGCATGATGCCGAACCCTAAACTTGGCACCGTGACGCCAGACGTGAAAACGGCGATCCAGGCGGCGAAAGCCGGACAGATTGAATTTCGGGTTGAAAAACAAGGGATCATTCATGCCGGCGTCGGCAAGGCGAGCTTTAGCAGCGAGGCGTTGGCGGAAAACATTTCCGCGTTTATTGACGCCATCTTCAAAGCGAAGCCGACTGGCGTCAAGGGCACCTATATGAAGAAAGCGAGCGTCAGCTCGACGATGGGGCCGGGCGTGAAGTTAGATATCGCGGGTTTGGGTTAAGCGACCCGTTAAAAGGATTTTTGTCGGAACGAAAGCTCCGGTGAAAAGGGAAGGGGTCTTGTACCTTTTCCCACCTGTCCGAGACTATAGGTGCTGGTTGCTGGTTTTCCGGCAATTGGTTTAAGAGGAATTCCCGCCTATTGAGACAGTGTTGAACCGTTTGTGGACTTTTGCCGGCATCCGGCACCTTGAGCGGCTTGGGCTGATGCACTGGACAGGCGAGTCGATTCTCTTGAATTGGCCAGCCGGCTGGTTCTTAAGAGGATCAAAGTGCAACGGCGATTGCTCAATGACGGGCAATCGCCATCGACTGGAGACGATCAGTGGACCGAACAGAGAAAGAAGACCTGGTCGCCACACTTCACCAGACGTTTGACGAGTCGGCCATGGTCGTCGTCACCCATTATTCCGGGTTGACGGTGTCCGAAATGGGCGATCTCAGAGATCGTATGCGTGAAACTGGCGCCAAGTTTCGAGTGACGAAAAATCGGCTCACCCGTCTTGCCTTGAAAGATACGAAGTTCGAAGCCTTAAGTGACATGTTTACCGGTCCGACCGCAATTGCGTATTCGGATGACCCGGTGGCTGCCGCCAAGGCCAGTGTCGAATTCGCCAAGGAGAACGATAAACTCATCGTTCTTGGTGGCGCGCTTGGCGAGGAAATGCTTGATGCCAGTGGTGTCAAAGCTCTGGCATCTTTGCCATCCTTGGACGAACTTCGAGGAAAATTGGTGGGTCTGTTGGTCAGCCCCGCAACGAAGGTTGCCCAGGTGCTTCAAGCACCGGGTGGTCAAGTTGCCCGGGTGATTGGCGCCTATAGTGCACAAGGTGGAGAAGCGGCTTGAGCCGTTGTTTCCAGTATTAACAGAGTTCA